>Ga0272448_1000664_pt1 | contig 51221 bp, 46 predicted proteins | sample YNPCB0191_FD_202220 | JGI IMG/M metagenome (GOLD analysis project Ga0272448, IMG submission 202220) | Hot spring sediment microbial communities from Yellowstone National Park, WY, United States - YNP-CB-019-1 | ecosystem: Environmental > Aquatic > Thermal springs > Hot (42-90C) > Sediment... | reverse complement strand
CCATTGAACTCGTGGCACCCATTGCCCTTGAGAAGGAACTCCGCTTTGCCATCCGTGAAGGAGGCAAGACCGTGGGTGCAGGGGTGGTGACTGAGATTATAGAGTAGAGAGGATAGACGATGAGGCAACTTGTTATTCTCGCGTGTGGAGAATGTAAAAATAGAAATTACACAACAACAAAGAATAAGCAGAAAACGCCCGACAGACTTGAAATTAAAAAATATTGTAAACATTGCAGAAAACACACCGCACACAAAGAAACAAAATAGGAAGGCCAGTAGCTCTAACGGATAGAGCACCGGACTCCAAATCCGGGTGTTGGGGGTTCGAATCCCTCCTGGCCTGCATATTGTGGAGAGTATATGGAATTCAAAGATAAGCTCACAAAGCTTAAAGAATATTTCAGAGAAGTTTTTTTAGAAACAAAGAAGGTTACATGGCCTTCAAAGAAGGATACAATCAAGGGCACATATATTGTCCTTATCACTGTGGTTATTGCAGCAATCTTCCTCGGCATTGTTGATGTAGGGTTAGCAAAGATTATTCAAGCTCTTTTACGCGGGTAAACAATGGAAAAGAAGTGGTATGTGGTGCATACATATTCTGGATATGAACAGAAAGTGAAAGAAACACTTGAAGAAGCGATAAAATCGCACAAAATGGAAGCCCTATTCGGAGATATCATTGTCCCTTCTGAGATTATTATGGAGAAGATAAAGGGACAGATAAAAAAATCAAAACGTACTGTGTTTCCTGGTTATATTATTGTCAATATGGTGATGAATAATGATACGTGGTATCTTGTAAGAAATACACCCAAAGTTACAGGGTTCGTCGGATATGATAAGATGAATCCCCCACCTCTTCCTGACAAGGAGGTCAATGAAATTCTTTATGCCATTCAGGAAGGAAAGGGAAAAATAAAACCAAAGATCCGATTTGAAAAGGGCGATGGTGTGAAAGTAACAGAAGGACCTTTCACAAACTTTACCGGTAGCGTGGAGGAAATAAAGCCAGAAAAAGGAAAAGTCAAAGTACTGCTTAACATTTTTGGCAGAACAACCCCCGTGGAATTGGAATTTACTCAGATAGAGAAAATATAAAGGAGTTTTGAGATGGCAAAAAAAGTTGTTGCGATGGTTAAATTGCAATTGCAGGCAGGTCAGGCAACTCCTTCACCACCTGTGGGACCTGCCCTTGGCCAGCATGGTGTCAATATAATGGAGTTCTGTAAAGCCTTTAATGAAAAGACAAAAAATCAGGAGGGGACAATCATTCCCGTGATTATAACAATCTTTTCTGATAGAAGTTTCAGTTTTATTACAAAGACTCCTCCTGCAACATTTCTCATAAAAAGGGCAGCAAAAATTGCAAAAGGCTCACACAATCCACGAAAGGAAGTTGTAGGAACTATTACTCGATCACAGATTAAGGAAATTGCTCAACAAAAAATGCCAGACTTGAATGCAAAGAATTTAGAGGGAGCGATAAAAATTATTGAGGGATCTGTGAGGAGTATGGGACTGGAGATAGCAGAGGGATGAAACGAGTCACCATATATGACTGATAAGGAGTAATGGAGATGGCTAAGGTTGGTAAAAAATATAGAGAGGCAATTAAAAAGGTAGATAGAGAAAAGAGGTATAGTATGGAAGAGGCTGTGGAGCTTCTGCCTCAGATCTCTTATGCAAAATTCGATGAGACTGTTGAACTTGCCTTACGTCTTGGTGTTGACCCGAGACATTCTGACCAGATGGTTAGAGGAAGTGTTGCACTTCCCCATGGACTGGGCAGGAAAGTAAGAGTCCTTGTTTTTGCTAAGGGACAAAAAGAAAAAGAAGCTGAAGAGGCGGGCGCAGACTATGTGGGTGCAGAGGACCTCATCGAAAAGATACAAAAAGGATGGACAGAATTTGACAAAGCCATTGCCACACCTGACATGATGGGTATGGTAAGTAAACTCGGTAAGATTTTGGGTCCGAGAGGACTCATGCCAAACCCAAAAGTCGGCACTGTCACGTTTGATATTGCAAAGACCGTGAAAGAGATGAAAGCAGGAAGGGTAGAATTCAGAGTGGATAAGGCCGGAAATCTACACGTTCCTGTAGGTAAAATAAGTTTTGGGAAAGAGAAACTCTTAGACAACATTAACACACTCCTTGAAACAGTTCTCAGGCTAAAACCTCCTTCCAGCAAAGGAACATATATAAAAGGGATAGCCGTTGCAACAACGATGAGCCCCGGTGTTAAGGTTGATCCTTCGTATGTGAGAAATTTGACAAAATAGGGAAAGGGTCAGAGAAGGTAGGTGGCCCGCACAGCCGGGATTAAACGTATATGGCCTACTGAGACCTCATGTAATCTGGTCTCCCTGACTTTCCATAGATATCTTATTGAAAGGAGGGATGAAACACTTTGGATCGTACGAAAAAAGAAAAAGTCGTTGAGGAATTGGGGGTAAAGTTAAGACAGGTGAATTGTATGTTCCTCACAGAGTACAGCGGCATGAATGTTACACAGATGACGCGCCTTAGAAATGAATTGAGGAATGTGAATGGAGAGTTGAGTGTGGTTAAAAACACTCTTCTGAAAATTGCATCTACAGGCACAAAAGCAGAGGTCTTGAAGGATCAATTTACAGGACCTAATGCAATCATCTGCGTATATAATGACCCGGTCAGTGCCGCTCGGGTCATTTCAAGCTTTGCAAAAGAAGTTCCACAGCTCAAAGTCAAAGCAGGTTTTCTCGGTGCGCAGGTGATGACACCGGAGGGGATTTTCCAGCTTGCTACTTTACCGCCACGGGATGTACTCTTGGGAAAATGTCTTGGTGTTCTTAAAGGAATACCACAACGCTTCGTCTATGTGCTTTCTGCCAATCTGATGAAGCTGATGATGACGTTACAGGCAGTAAAACAGAAAAAAGAACAAATGGAAGGAGGAAATTGATGTCTATTACAAGGGAAGATGTAATCACATATATTGAGAACATGACCGTTCTTGAACTATCCGAGTTCATCAAGGTTTTGGAGGAGAAATTTGGTGTTCAGGCAGCAATGTCTGTTATGGCAGCAGCCCCTGCAGCTGGGGCGCCTGCAGCAGGTGCTCCTCAGGCAGCAGCAGAAGAAAAGACAGAATTTAATGTGATACTCAATGGCTATGATGCGGACAAAAAGATACAGGTTATCAAGGTTGTAAGGGCAATCACGAACCTTGGTCTTAAAGAGGCAAAAGACCTCGTTGAGGGTGTACCGAAAACAGTGAAGGAAGGTGTGAGTAAAGAAGAGGCTGCAAACATTAAAAAACAGCTTGAAGAGGTAAGTGGACAGGTCAAGATTGAGTAGTAACAATAAGGGTACAGGGGACAGGGTATAGGGACATTATCCTCCCTGTTTCCCACCCTCTAAAATAAGAGGTGAGAAAGTTTATGAAGGAAACCTTTCATAATAAGATTTTTAGAAAGCAGTATGGCAAAATAAAAGAGATTCTCGACATTCCGAATCTTATTGAAATACAGCTTGATTCGTATGCCAATTTCTTACAAAAAGATATTCCTGCAGAAAAGAGGGTAAACAAAGGCCTCCAGGCAGTATTCAACAGCGTGTTTCCCATTAGTGATGCAAATGAAACTACAACCCTGGAATTTGTTAAATACGAGATTGGTGATCCAAAAAATTCAGAAGAAGAGTGTCTTTTCAGAGGACTTACCTATGCAGTCCCCATGAAGGTGACTATACGTCTTGTTGTTTGGAACGTCGACCCCGATACCAAAACTCGCGAAATACGAGCAGTCAAGGAACAGGATGTCTATTTTGGTGAATTTCCACTTATGACTGAACGGGGGACGTTTATTATAAACGGCACTGAACGGGTTGTTGTCAATCAGCTCCACAGGTCACCCGGTGTCTATTTTGATTTTGATCAATCTAAATCAGCAGTGAGCAGCGCGTCCTATACGGCCCGGATAATTCCATACAGAGGTTCATGGTTAGATTTCGAGTTTGACCACAAAGAGCTTGTGTATGTGAGGATAGATAAGAAAAAGAAAATACCGGTAACATTGTTATTTAAGGCTCTTGGATACACAGAAAAGGAAATTCTTGATTATTTTTATCAGAAAGAAGTTGTGATCATAAAGGACAAGAAACTCCTTAAGCAGACTCCCCTTGATTTACTGTTAGGTCAAAAAGCACCATCTGATATTGTGAATGAGAAAACAGACGAGGTTCTTGTAAAGAAACATAAAAAAATAACCAAAGCCATCATTAAAAAGATGGAGCAGGCCCGTATCGACAAGATCCTTGTAAATGAAGAGGATATTATTGGAAAAATTACTGCAAGCGATATTGTAGACCCTGAAACTCATGAGGTTCTCATTCCTGTGAATAAGGAGATTACTGCCGAGGATTTATCGAAGGTTATAAACAGAAAGATCAAGAGTTTTGACATTCTTTTTATTGATAATCTAAACGTAAGCCCTTCGTTGCGTAATACGTTGCTCAGCGACAAGGTCAATACGAAGGAAGAGGCACTGCTTGAAATATATAGAAAGCTACGACCTGGAGATCCACCAACAATAGAATTTGCTGACAAACTCCTTCAGGATATGTTTTTCAGTCCTGAACGGTATGATCTCTCCCGTGTTGGACGGTTGAAGGTAAACCACAGGCTCAACCTGAATGTAGACCTTGATGTAACAACTCTGCGCAAAGAAGATATCCTCGAGGTGGTACGCCACTTGCTGAAATTAAAAGACAGCAGAGGAGTCAAAGATGATATTGACAATCTTGGCAACAGAAGAGTCCGAACGGTTGGCGAACTCCTTGAGAATCAGTTCCGTATGGGTCTTGTGAGGATGGAGAGGGCAATAAAAGAAAAACTGACCTTCCCTGAGATGGAAACGCTCATGCCCCACGACCTTGTCAACCCAAAACCGGTGACAACGGCTATTAAAGATTTTTTTGCAAGCAGCCAGTTGTCTCAATTTATGGATCAGACGAATCCACTCAGTGAAATCACCCACAAGAGAAGACTCAGTGCCCTTGGTCCCGGTGGCCTTACACGGGAGCGGGCTGGTTTTGAAGTCCGCGATGTTCATCCAACACACTACGGAAGGATTTGTCCTATAGAAACACCTGAAGGTCCCAACATTGGCCTCATTGCCTCTCTCTCTACCTATGCAAAGGTCAATGAGTTTGGCTTTATAGAAACACCGTACAGAGAAGTGGTGAACGGTCGCGTTACTGATTCAATACGGTATCTCAGTGCTCTTGAAGAGGAAAAGTATAACATTGCCCAGGCAAACGCCCCGGTTGGTAAGAATGGACGATTTGAGGCCGACTTCATCTCTGTACAAAAGGGAGGGAGTTTCTTTTTAGTAAGTCCAGAAGAGGTGAACTTTATCGATGTTTCACCAAAACAATTGGTGAGTGTGTCTGCTGCCCTCATTCCTTTTTTAGAACATGACGACGCTAACCGTGCCCTCATGGGATCGAACATGCAGCGGCAAGCAGTACCCCTTATCATTCCTGAAGCTCCCTTTATCGGTACTGGCATGGAAAGGATTGTTGGGAGGGATTCCAAAGTAACTGTGGTGGCAAAGCATAATGGTATTGTCAAAAGTGTAGATGCAAATAGAATTATTGTGCAGAAGGAAAAAAGTGGAAAAGATGATGGTGTGGCTGAGATTGATGTGTATAATCTGATCAAGTTTAGAAGATCGAACCAGGATACCTGTATTAATCAACGGGTGATTGTGAATGAGGGAGATTATGTGCGAAAAGGTGATGTCTTGGCAGATGGACCCTCAACGGATAGAGGAGAACTGGCTTTAGGGAAAAATGTGTTGATTGCGTTTATGCCGTGGCGCGGATTTAATTACGAGGACTCTGTTCTCGTTAACGAGAGGCTTGTGAAAGATGATGTTTTTACATCCATCCATATAGAAGAGTTCGAATGCGTTGTGAGAGATACAAAACTTGGTAAAGAAGAAGTCACACGGGACATACCGAATATTGGTGACGAAGCGCTGAAGGACCTTGATGAGAGCGGTATTGTGAGAATAGGAGCCACTGTCAAATCAGGTGATATTCTTGTGGGAAAGGTAACCCCGAAAGGTGAAACACAGCTCACCCCGGAAGAGAAACTGCTCAGAGCAATTTTTGGTGAAAAAGCAGGAGACGTAAAGGATACATCACTGAGAGTACCTCATGGTATAGAGGGTATTGTTATTGATGTTAAGGTTCTTTCGAGACGGGGTGCTGATAAGGACGAACGGAGTAGAGATATTGAGGATAGGGAAATATCAAACTATCTGAAAGATCAGGAAGACCAGATTAAAATTATCCTTGAGAGTACACGGGAGAAGATTAAAAACCTTTTGATGGGCAAACACGCACCTGGAGAACTTAAAGACGATAAAGGCAAGGTCATTGTAAAGAAAGGTGAAGTGTTAACCGAAGAAAAACTCAGTACCATCAACGTGGACAAACTGCAGAATGTAGATTGGAAAAATGAAGAACTTGAAACAAAAATTGGAAAAATCCTTGATAGCAAGGATAACCAGATAGAACTTATCAGGCTTTATTACGAGGACAAGATTAACAAAATTAAGAAGGGTGATGAACTATCACCGGGGGTCATTAAGACCATAAAGGTATATGTGGCGATGAAACGAAAAATTGCTGTGGGTGATAAGATATCCGGCCGCCATGGAAATAAAGGGATTGTATCAGTCATCCTTCCTGAGGAGGATATGCCCTTTATGGAAGATGGAACACCTATCGATATTGTCCTGAACCCCCTTGGTGTTCCCTCACGAATGAATGCTGGACAAATTCTTGAAGCCCATATTGGATGGGCATCAGTGGAACTGGGGAGACAAATCGGTCAACTGGTTGAAAAGTATTATAAGGACCTTTCTCACCCTGATGAAATACGGAGATTCTTAAAGAAAGTATTTAATGACCGAGAGATGGCAAATTTTCTTGAACGATTGAAAGATGATGAGGTTGTGGAACTTGCCACCCACATGCGAGAGGGTGTTCATTTTTCTGTGCCTGTTTTTGATGGTCCAAAAGAAGCTGATATCAATGATTTGTTTAAAATGGCAGGACTGCCGGAGACCAGGCAAACAACACTGTATGATGGAAGAACAGGTGAGCCATTCCACCATAGAATTACAGTGGGCAGTATGTATTTTCTGAAACTACACCACCTCGTTGATGATAAGATTCACGCACGCTCGATAGGACCGTATTCGTTGGTAACGCAGCAACCGCTTGGCGGAAAGGCACAATTTGGAGGGCAGAGACTCGGAGAGATGGAGGTATGGGCTCTTGAGGGATACGGTGCGGCATATTCGCTTCAGGAATTCCTTACCATCAAGTCTGATGACGTGAATGGAAGGATACGGGCATATGAAGCAATCGTTAAAGGTGAAGAAGTACTGGAACCCAATTTGCCAGAGTCTTTCAATGTGCTTGTAAAAGAATTACAGAGTCTCTGTATCAATGTGGATCTTATTAAAGAAGAATAGGAGGGCAAACCTTGGAAGAATATTTTAAGGTATTCGATAAACAAAAAGACCCGTTAAGTTATGGAGCCATGAAGATATCACTGGCTTCTCCAGAATTGATAGAAAAATGGTCCCACGGTGAGGTGAAAAAACCAGAGACAATCAATTACAGAACCTTCAAGCCGGAACGGGATGGCTTATTCTGTGCAAAGATATTTGGTCCAGTGAAGGACTACGAGTGCATTTGTGGAAAATATAAGAGAATGAAACACAGAGGCATTATATGTGAGAAATGCGGCGTGGAAGTAATACAGTCCAAAGTAAGACGGGAACGGATGGGCCACATAAAGCTTGCCTGTCCTGTTGCTCACATATGGTTTCTCAAAAGTATGCCCAGTAAAATTGGAACGTTACTGGAGTTGACCATAAAAGAGGTGGAACGAGTTCTCTATTTTGAAATGTATATTGTTATTGAGCCTGGTTCCTCACCATACAAATTTTGTGATCTTCTACCAGAGGAACGATATTTAGAAGCAAAAGAAAAATACGGAGAAACATTTGTCGCTGGCATTGGCGCTGAAGCAATGAGAGAATGTTTGAAAAAGATCGATGTCAATAAGCTGTCAGAAGAACTCAGAAATGACATGAAGGCAACAACCAGCGATGCAAAGAAAAAGAAGCTTGCCAGACGATTAAAAGTTGTGGATGCATTCAAGCTCTCAGGAGTAAAACCGGAATGGATGATCCTCGATATTATCCCTGTCCTTCCACCAGAACTGCGTCCCCTTGTTCCACTTGATGGTGGCAGATTTGCTACCTCGGATCTGAATGACCTGTACCGAAGGGTGATTAACAGAAACAACAGACTGAAACGACTGATGGAACTGAATGCACCCGAAATTATTATCAGGAATGAAAAGCGTATGCTCCAGGAGGCTGTGGACGCCCTATTTGATAATTCAAAAAGGGGCCGTGTGGTGACTGGCACGAACAGGCGTCCCCTCAAGTCGCTCAGCGATATGCTCAGAGGAAAACAAGGAAGATTTCGGCAGAACCTTCTCGGTAAACGGGTTGACTATTCCGGTCGGTCGGTTATTGTTGTGGGGCCGGAATTGAGGCTCCATCAGTGTGGCCTTCCAAAACATATGGCATTAGAACTCTTCAAACCCTTTGTATATAACAGATTGATAAAGAACGGGTATGCCACAACCATTAAAAATGCAAAAAAGATTGTTGAAAAAGAAAGGCCTGAAGTCTGGGATGTTCTTGAAGAGGTGATTAAGGAGCATCCGGTGCTTCTCAACAGGGCTCCGACCCTTCACCGGTTAGGAATACAGGCGTTTGAACCTCTTCTCATAGATGGTAAGGCAATCCAGCTCCATCCTCTTGTATGCCCTGCATACAACGCAGACTTTGATGGAGACCAGATGGCAGTCCATATACCGCTCTCTGTTGAAGCTCAAGCAGAGGCACGAGTCCTTATGATGTCAACGAATAATATACTGTCACCAGCCAATGGGAGGCCTATTATCGTTCCAACTCAGGATATTGTTCTCGGTCTCTATTATCTTACGATTGATAGAAAGTATCGCACGGGTGAGGGAAGGATATTTGCGGATCCCGAAGAGGTGCGGGTTGCATATGATGCGGGAGAGGTAGACCTTCATGCGCGAGTGAAAGTAAGAATCGATGGAACTATCGTTGATACAACGATTGGACGCATCTTACTCCGAGATATTGTGGAAGATGCCCTGCGAGAACTGGATGACGAGAAGCGGCAGTCAGTCATGAAAGAGATGTTTGGCATTATCAACAAAGTTATGGATAAGAAAACAATAGCACAGCTTGTTGACAAATGTTATCGTGAGGCAGGCGAGAAGTGTACCGTCATTCTCTCTGATAGGTTAAAGGACTTAGGTTTTTATTATGCCACACTGGGCGGTATATCCATCAGCATTGATGACATGAAGATTCCCGAAAAGAAAGAAAAGCTTATTGAGCGGGCGAACAAAGAAGTCATGATGGTACATAAACAGCATGCAGAGGGCCTTATCACTGATGGTGAGCGCTATAATAAGGTTATTGATATTTGGGCAAAAGTGACTGAAGAGATTGCAGATGAACTATTGACCGAGCTTGGCACAGAAAAGATTGTCAATCCCCAGGGTAAAGTCGAAACACAGAACAGTCTCAACCCTATCTTTATGATGGCTCATTCAGGGGCTCGTGGAAATGCACAGCAGATAAGACAGCTTGCAGGTATGCGTGGTCTCATGGCAAAACCGTCTGGAGAGATTATCGAAACACCGATTACCAGTAATTTCCGAGAGGGGCTCGATGTTTTACAGTATTTTATTTCCACCCACGGTGCGCGGAAAGGCCTTGCAGATACAGCACTTAAAACAGCCAATTCAGGATATCTTACGAGGAGGCTGGTGGATGTAGCGCAGGATGTTGTTGTGACTGAATACGATTGTGGAACCTTTGATGGTATTGAAATGAGTGAATTAACTGAGGGTGGTGAAATCATTGAGCAACTGGGTGCGCGGATACTTGGAAGGGTAGCATTAGAAGATATCAAAGATCCTGATGGTGAGATTATTGTAAGAAAAAATGAAGAAATACGGGAACACCATCTCAAGAAGATAGAAGACGCTGGGTTAGAAACTGTCAAGATTCGATCAGTCCTTACCTGTAGATCGAAGAGGGGAGTATGTGTGTTGTGTTACGGCAGGGACCTTGCACGGGGAAGACTGGTGAGCATAGGAGAAGCTGTTGGTATTGTTGCCGCCCAATCGATTGGAGAACCAGGTACACAGTTAACAATGAGAACATTCCATATTGGTGGTGCAGCATCACGACGAGTTGAGCAATCTACATTGTCAACTGACAGAAAGGGATGTATCGTTAAATTTAACAATATAAAAACGATTAAAGATAAGGATGGCGTTCCTATTGTTATGAACAGGAATGGTGAAATCCTTATTGTTGATGACACAGGGAGAGAGAGGGAAAGATTTAGAGTTCCCTATGGTGCAAAACTGACAGTTGAAGATGGAGTACGAATCACATTAAAAGCAACTGGTAAGGTTAAATTGTCAGAGGATGGGAAGCAGATACTTGCTGAGTGGGATCCATGGACAATCCCCATCCTTTCCGAAGTATCTGGAAAAGTGAAATTTGGTGACATTTTTGAAGGCATCACCATGCAGGAAACTAAGGACGAGGTTACAGGACTTTCCTACAGGGTTATTGTAGAACCGAGAGATGCTGATTTGAGACCACGGGTATCCATTAAGGACGATAAAGGTAAAACACTTATGGTCCCTGGCTCAGGAAGTCCTGCTCGGTATATTCTGCCCATAGGGGCACACATCATCGTTAATGAAGGTGATGAGATTCATGCAGGTGATGTGGTTGCAAAGATGCCACGAGAAACAACAAAGACAAAGGACATTACTGGAGGACTTCCACGGGTTGCAGAGTTATTCGAAGCACGAAGACCAAAAGAAAATGCAATTGTCAGCGAAGTGAACGGATTTGTATCATTCGGCAAGATGTCGAAGGGGAGACGAGAGATTATTGTGACCCCTGAGAGAGGAGAACCAAAGAAGTATATAATCCCGAGAGGAAAACATATTATTGTCCATGAGGGTGATTATGTGAAAGCGGGCGATGCACTCATGGATGGTCCGGTAAATCCTCACGATATTCTCCACATACTCGGTGATAAAGCCCTTGCACGGTACCTCGTTGACGAAATTCAGCAGGTGTATCAACTCCAGGGTGTCAAGATTAACGATAAGCATATTGAAATTATTGTGCGGCAGATGCTGAAACGAGTAAAAATAACTGATGTGGGAGATACGAATTTTGTTATTGACGAGCCTGTGGAGAAGTGGATCTTTGAAGAAGAAAATAAAAGGATTATTGAAAAAGGCGGAAAGCCAGCTCAGGCGGAGCCTTTATTCCTTGGTATTACAAAGGCTTCACTGATTACCGATAGTTTTATCTCTGCCGCAAGTTTTCAGGATACCACAAAGGTTTTGACCCAGGCTGCTATCGAAGGAAGGGTGGACTATCTCCGGGGACTCAAAGAAAACGTGATCATGGGAAGAATCATTCCTGCAGGGACAGGTTTTGCACGTTATAAAAATTATACTATGGTGGTACGTGACACGTCTGCAGAGACACAGGAAGTATCACTGAGCACTGACGGTTCGTAGCTTCCTCTCTGCAATAGTTGCTTCTTCGCTTTTTGGAAAGAGCTCTATAACCTTTTTCAAAATTGTTATAGAGCTCTTGCTATCTTTAAGCGCCATAAAAGCGTCTGCCTGAGAAAGTAATGCTCGTGGTGCTTTTTCGCTTTTTGGATATTTATCGATGAGTTCCTGAAATGTGAGGATTGCTTTTTCGTAATTCTTGAGACCCATATAACTTTCACCTATCCAGTAGTACGCATTGGGAACCAGTGGGGTACCATTATACGTTCCGATGAATTCGGAAAATCTTTTAATAGCCTCATCGTACAACCCTTTCTGAAATGTCTCAAAGGCTTCTTTATACACTACCTCATACTTTGTATCCACCGGCTGTGAAATGGTTGGTGGTTTACCGGTGCCTTTCTTATATGCAGCAAGCTGGTTTTTGATTTCGTTTAATTTATATTCCAGTTCGTCGAGCTTTCCCATTATAGTTCTCGTCTTATCCTCCCGTGTTTCTGATGCAATGGAAAGATTAATAATCTGTTTTGTAATATTCTCATCTTCTTTTGCGAGGTTGGATAGTTTTTTATTGGTTTCTTCCTGATAGAGATTCATTTCGTGTCGGAGTGAAACTATGTTCTGTTTCAACGCTATGAGTTCTTCATCGGTAACACACCCGCTTGACAATAGAGTGGCACTGCAACAAAGCATTATAAAGATGAAATGCCGCACAGTACGCGTGTCCATTATATACTCCTTTACTCGATTCTAAAGTGTGCCCGCCTATTTTTTGCCCATGCCTCTTCAGTATGCCCAGGGTCTACTGGCATTTCCTTACCGTACGATATTGTCTTTATACGTCTCTCTTGAATGCCAGATTTTTCCAGGTAATCCTTAACTGCCTCAGCTCTTTTCTGTCCAAGAACAAGGTTGTATTCTATTGTTCCCCTTTCGTCGCAGTGTCCTTCCACAACAATTCTTACATCGTTGTACTGTTTGAGCCATTGTGCAATGGCATTCAGTTTTGGTATATTTTCAGTCTTTATAGCATAACTGTCATAATCAAAGAGGATGTCGTGGAAGAGCGATGTTTTCATTGCTTCCTTCAATGCCCGTTCCCTTTCCTCTTTTCGTGCAAGCTCCTCTTCTAAAAGTTTTGCCTGTCGTGCCTTTTCGCTGTCAGCTTGCATCTGAGAGGTTGAAGGTGGTGAGCCCGGTTGTTCCAGCTGGACAACCTTTGGTGCGCACCCATGAAAAACGAGAAGAGAAATAAAAATCAGCGCTATAAACAAAATGGGTATGTGTTTCATTGTACCTCCTTCGTATAGGGAGATATGAGTTTTTGAAGATCCATGAGTTATGGAATAAATTTTGGTTGTTCTTCACTTCCCTCAGTAAATGTGAGGCTTCTCTTATTTTCTCCATTGATGAGCATGAGATTGATAGTATGTTTGCCACCTTTCTGTGATGTATAGAGGATATATCTACCGCATGGTGAGAATTGAGGTGAGTCGTTCATGGTACCGCTCGTCAGTACCCTTTGATTGGAGCCATCTGCATTCATAGTGCATATTTCAAACGTGCCCTCTACGCTACATACAAAGGCAATGAGGTCTCCCTTGGGTGAAAATGTTGGTGAGGTATTATAATTTCCCGCATAGGTAAGCCGTTTTATTGCTCCTGTGGATAAGTCAGTAATAAAGATCTGAGGACCACCATGCATGTCAGAAACAAAAATCATTTTGCTACCATCAGGTGAAAAGCTTGGTGATGTAAAGATCCCATCCTTACTGATGATAACAGTTTTATTCTTTTTTTCTACATCCAGGGCGTATATGGTTGACTTTCTCCCTACCGTATGGGAATAGAGAAGTGTTGATCCCCTCCACGAGGTTCCGAACTTCATTCCTTCCCCTCTCTCAGCGTAAATCTCTGTATTGTTCTCCAAATTCATAATAAACAGATTGGGTTTACCTTCCTTATATGACGTGTATGCCAAATATTTACCATTTGGTGAGATGGAAGGGAGTATGGTAATGCTTCGATATCGAGTTATCCTCTGTACATTATGTCCATCGATATCAGCAGTATATATCTCTTTTGTATACCGTCCTCCTGAGACAAAAATGATGCGTGAACTCATGATACCCTTTTCACCGGTAAGTATTTGAATGATATCATCCGCAAACTTATGAATGATTTTTCTCCATTCGGTTTGTTGTGTCTTATACCGTTTGGCCAAAAGAAGAGAGCCGTCAAGGGTATCATACACGTATCCTTCAAACACGATTTCGCCATTCTGCTGGTGTACTGTACCCTTACAGAGTATTTCAACACCAAGGGAACGCCATTTGCCAAACTGTATATCCTTCTTGTCTATTCCCTCATCAGTCAGTTCTTTATCAAAAAGCGTGTGGGGTGCTACAATAAAGAACCCTGAGAAATCGAGATCTTTATTCAGCACGTCATTCATCTCCCTGCTCGATTTTTCAGCTGACACACTCTTGAAATAGGGAATACCTATGGTTATCTTCTTAAAGCTTTTTCCATATACGTCGAGATAGATTTTCCCTTCACTTGGCGTACTGAAAAAGGCTACAAGGAGAAAAAGAATTATTACTGTGGATAGGCAAGTTTTACAAACGACCATTGAAAAATCATAGTATATTTACTTTATTGAATGCAAGTAAAACAAAAACATAATTACGTGGCAGGCAACGGTGTGTTATTTTGCCAGTAACCCTCTGTGCAATAAGGGAAGGATTTCACCTGACTTACCATACAGCGATATATCAGCCACCGCACTGATCGGTGTTGAGTCCATATTGATTTCAATAACAAAACCACCGTTACTCTTCACTGTCTGAGGAAACGAAGCAACAGGATAAACAACACCCGATGTTCCTGCGACAATGAGGGTATCGCATAATTCCATAACCTGAAATGATTTTTCTAACCATGCAGTTGGTATTGATTCTCCAAACCAGACCACATCAGGCCTCAGAATGGTGCCGCAATCACATCGTGGTGGTATTGTTGTAAGAGGAACATCCATTAACATCATTGTTTTTTCCTCAGCAGCGCATCGTACCCGCCAGAGGTTCCCATGGATTTCAATCATGTTCCGTACACCTGTCCTGGTATGGAGTCCGTCAACATTTTGAGTAATGAGAAAAAAATTTGGGAACATGTTTTCCATGTTTTTGATGGCAATATGGCCAGGGTTTGGTTCTGCTTTGCTGATAATGCCTCTCCGCCAGTCGTACCATTTCCAGACTGTTTCAGGGTCTCGTTCAAATGCCCATGGTGTTGCGAGTTCTTCAGCACGATAGTTTTGCCATAAACCATCAGTACCCCTGAATGTAGGGATGCCGCTTTCTGCGGATATTCCCGCTCCTGTAATGATAAGTAAATATTTTGTCTTACGGAGTATCTCAATGGCTGCTGAGAGTAACTTTCCCTCCATGTCTATCTCCTTTCTGGCATCTCTGTCTTCATGGTATGTCAATGGCTTCGAGAGTCTTTCGTAATTCCTGGAGAAGTGTGGCATCAAGAATATTTCTCTTTTCCACAATCTCGAGGGCTGCAAGAGAGAGATATTTATAAATTCCCTTTTGAATTGGCATATCACGAATTGATTCTATATGGGCTTTGACGGTTTCAATATCACCACGGACTAACGGTCCTGTGAGGGACATGAGAGGTCCTTTATGTTCTATATTGTGTAATGTGGCACGTATTATGGGATAAAATGGTTCGATAGAAATGCCTGTTTTTTCCATAACCCTTTCGCCAGCATAGAGCAATGCGCAGAGAAGATTACAGACAAATACCGCTGAGAGATGATATAGAACCTTTTTATCTCCCTCAATAGGGAGTACCTTGTATCCAATCTGCGAGGCAATGGATGAAAGGGTTTGAAGTGCTTGCTCGTTACCTTCTATGAAGATGTAAGTAGTGGGTAGCACAGCAATCGCGCTCTCAATATCGGGGAATGTTTGCAATGGATGCAGTGCGCCGAGGATTGCACCTTTCTGTTCGAGAGGCGAAAGGACATCAACGGAATGGGCGCCACTGGTATGAAAGAAGAGTTTGTTGTCCAGTGAGTCACAGCGGTCATAGATATTACGTACAGCAACCCGTATCTCCCTATCCTGTGTGGTAATGGCAATAATATCCGATAACACCACAACCTGTCTATTATCTGTTGTATATATACATTTTTCTCCCAGATACCTTTGGGCAATGGAAAGCTGAGATTCATTGATATCTGAAACAGCAATAACATGAAATCCTTTTTGTGACAGTGTATATCCCAATGCGATACCAGCTTTTCCAGTCCCAATAATACCTATCTTCATTCTTCAGAAACCCCTGCTGGTAATCTGAATATATTTTTTAAAACCTCAAGCGTTCTTCCTCCTACAGTTTCCATAACATTCGTTGTTATTGAGGGGTCATCAATGGGACCATTGACAGAGAATACGGCATAGAGGAATCCCCTGCGTTTTTCTCTTAAAATATTTCGAATGATCGGTATTGTATCAATGAATTTATCAAGAGCAACGAGTGGGGAAACTGTTATGGAACCATCTATTCTATTTGTAGATATATCAACATTGCCAGTACCATGAAGCAACATGGATGGGCTATCGATAACAAAATCGTCCGTGTGAAATACGCCATGTTGTGCAGTAAAATTGGCTCCCATTCTGGTATAGGAGAGGCCCTCGTGTCCAAAATTTATTTTCCCTTTTATGAGGTATGTGACATTTAATATACCGAATACCTTTGATAGCAGATTCCACCTTTTAATAACCCCATTTCGGCTGTAGAAGGTGAGCGTGCCATGAAGATTGGAGCGTAGTGTCTGAATATCATTTCCCTGAGAGCCTACATTGCCGAACAGGGATATTCTGCTTTCAAAGATACCTGATGTATCACCGAAGGCGGATAGCAATAGCCCGCCCTGTATTCTGTTGAGTTTACCACCGCCGGTAAGCGTGGCAGCTGGTGCTGAAAAATCTATAGAGCCATTAAAATTAAAATTTCCATTAAATATATTTGCTCTAAGCTCAGAAATACTCATCTTTTTGTTGCGGAAAGCACCACGCATGGAGAGGGTATCCCCTTGTATTGCTCCAATTGTAAACTGTTTCATATTGATAGAAATGTCGCTATTAATAGTTGAGATAAAACTCCCTTCATGGATAATGGGTATTGTAAACGTTTTCAGAGGAAGTTGGGGAAAAAAATCATCGCTCCTGAAATTTTCCATGGTAAGCACGAGAGAAACAAGTCGTCTTTCAATGTCCTTCAGAGAGAATGTACCTTTTGTAAGAATACTATTTCCACATACCATATTTTCTATTACAATGTCGCCTGTGCTTCCATGAAAGGAGGAGGTAAGCGTGAAGTGTTTTACTGGTTTTACGAGCCATGGCAATCTCAGAAAACCATTGGTTATGTGTATGGTGCCATAGAGAAGAGGGAGTGTCCTCAGAGGAAACACAAGGTTTCGTATCTGCAGTCGTATATCCATATGTCCTTCAGCATTATCTCTATCTAACAAAAAGATAGGCTGTATGGTGCTGAAATTGTCTGCTGTTGCTGTAATATTACAATCAATCTTCTTATAATCGTTTACCGTTCCTGTTAATGACACACGCAGTGTATCAAGCGTAAAATTAAAGTTTTCAATAAAAATAATATTGTCTTTCATACGCAATGCAAATTGTACACCACTCGCAACAGTTGGGGGTTTTTTCATAAGACCCGGTAATTCAAATAAAAGGGAATCCATAGTCATGGTGCCCTTCATGCGTATAGATGGGTCGTTCTGTTTTTTTAAAAAAGCAACATCAAGGCGCATAACCCCTTCACTGTTAAAAGGAGTAGCAATAAAGTGCTTCATGAGTGCAGGATCAAAACTCCCCTTCACCGTAAGATCCATAAGGTTCTCACCCCATTTTCCTTTGATGGAAACCATTGTATTCCCTTTTTGCAGTATTAGGGGATTAAAGACAACAGTGTTGTCGGTAAACGTGTATGATCCCTGCGCAGACATGGTGAGTTTTTTCCACTGAATATTCCCATTGGTGAGCGTGCCAGCTCCAGAGATTTTATATCCTTTACCTGGTTTTCCTTCCACCTCTATTGTCCCGGCAGTTGCCCCACCTGTAAATGTCAGATTACCAATATCTATGAGAGAAGGAATATCTCTTAGATCAAAGGAAAAATTGCCTTTGAGTTTCGTTATCTTATCCTTTCCAAAGGGAATTATGCCTGAAACATTGTATACTCTACTTCCACCATAGGTAGCTTGAATCTCTGAAAGGTGTATATTCTGATCGTCAACTGTCAGAAACCCTTTAAGGTTAGTGAAGTATTTTTTATCAATAGTAATACCAACATTCTGTAATTCCATTTCAGCGTGAAGAGGGGTTTTGTTGTTGTGCACAAGTTTCCGTATCCGTACCATTCCTTCGGTGAGAGACTTTAAAAGCGCTGGGTCAACACCATGGAGTGGAAAATCATCAACGATAGGACGTATATTAAAAAAACCTGAAGATAATTCCAATTCGTGAAGCCCGGTATGGTCCAGGGTTAGATTCGTCACAAAGTGAGTATCCCTGTATGCAATGTCGCTCATGTGCAGACGTATAAGATTACCTGAATAGTTCAGTGAGAGTTTTCCCTGCGTGTACCCTATGTGTAATGGTTTACGAAACACACTATTGCGAATGATGCACCCTGATACATCAAAGGGTCCATCAAGGGACAATCCTTTTTTTCCATATGAAAATGAGCCACTTACAGTTGCCTGCCCCTCTATCATGGGTGAGATTTGAGAAAGATTGAGTGCACTGATAGAAAATTGACCATTCACAGTGGGTACCCTCTTTTTATAGGTACCCTCACCAGAGAATGTCAGCTTTTGCATAAGATTACTGCGTGTAATCGTACCTGTAAGGATAAATGATTTCTTCGTAGGCACACTGTGTGCCACGATTTCATCAATGAAGAAGCTGATTCCGCTATATGTGATAGTTCCATTTTGTATGAGAAGAAGCCTTTGAGGGATGGGGAACGATGGGGTTTTCTTCTTGACACCCACCATATCAAGCGTGAAGTTGGAGACTATGATGTCTTTCAGATACAATCCTTTTTTTGTTTCTATTGCAGTGTTCCAGCTTTCTATGGTGCCTTTTACATCCCCTGAAAGACGGATATCTGTCAGGAGAACGGAAAGAACACCCTGTTCATAGCTATAACCGATATGCGATATACGAATGTTTTGACCTGTAATTTTTGAAATAACGAGGGATGCAATAGGTGGAAGATTGTGGAAAGCGATAACCACAGAGAGAATGACCACGAATAAACCAGCAAGGATAGAAACGATGACTTTTTTCATGATGGTGTTCGGGCGAGGGCAAAGAGTACAACCTCTCTCGCCTGTGATTGTATGAGTGTTTGCGAGGCAGTCTGTACTGTTGCACCTGTTGTAAAGAGGTCATCAACCAGCAGAACACGTTTGTCCTCAATAGATGATGCATTACGCACAGCAAAGGCACCCCGGATATTTTTCTTTCGCTCCTCTCGTGAGAGCGAATACTGATCCTTTGTCTCTTTTATTTTATAGAGAACGGTCGTATATATGGGTTTATTTGTCATACGTGATATTTCTTCACCGATGATAAACGATTGGTTGAACCCGCGCTCTTTAAGTCTCCGTTCACTAACCGGAATAGGAATGATACAATCGAATGTATCTGAAAAGGATAGTATGGTGTCACGGACTAAAGAGGTCAGAAATCGTCCCACATCCTTTCGTCCACTGAATTTGAATGCGTGAAGCGCATCTCTAAGTCTGTCTTCAAAATAGAATCCAAAATGACCCCTGTGAAACCACCGTTCTTCTTGTAAACATTCACCACAGGTGAGAGGTTTTCCTACCCATCGTCCACAGAGGGGACATGCAGTTCCTTCGTCAACCATACGGAAAGAATCTCTGCACTCGCTGCAGATAACATATCCGTTCATCCCGCAGCCACCACATTGTAATGGATAAATAATCTGTACAACAGTTGTGAAGGGGTTATGCACCGTATTTATCTAATTTCAAACCATGGGCAAGCACAAGATGCATAAGCTGTTTGCTGTATATTGTACCGATGCTTCCCTGGTTACAGTTTTTTTCGTGAAATGCAAGACCATCCCGTTCACCTGTTTGAGTTATAATGAGAAGTGGTACCGGATGCCAGCTATGTCCCTTCAATGGGCATGGTGTTGAATGATCACCAGTAATAACCATCACATGGGGGTTGAGGCTATAAATGTCAGGTACGATTTCATCCGCCCGTTCAATAGCCTTTACCTTGTCCGAAAAGTTGCCATCTTCCCCTGCAAGGTCCGTCTCCTTTATATGGAGAAAGAAAAACTGGTATTCCTGGTAGTTTTCTTTCAACACCCTGACCATATCCTGATAGTCTTTCGGCTCTTCTTTTACATCCATACCAAGGACTTTTGCAATGCCTCTGTACATGGGATACGTTGCAATGGCAAGGGCATTGAGTTTGTATTGAGAAGAAAACGAAGGGATATTTGGTTTCATTGAGAATCCACGGAGAAGGATACCATTTGCCACAGGCTCATCATGTAATACCGCAGTAACCTTTTTGATAAAATTATTGATAACCGTTGCAGTAAAAGTAGCTTTCTGCGTTTTTGGCTGAGCAAAGACAAACGGTCTATTGTCTTTATGGGGATCAGCATCAGTGAGCTCATCAGAAAGACCACTGCCTCTGAAAATTAAAGCAAATCTATGCGATTTGCCTGGTTTTATAATAATTTTAATACCATCGATCTCAGGCACATGCTGAGCAATCATACCACATAAACGCTCTGTTTCAGTCGTAGCAATCCTACCTGCGCGCCTATCCGTTACAATATCATTGTGGAGTGTACAGAAGTTTGCTCGTGCTGCAAGATCGCCATCCTGAAGGTCCATATTGAGTCCGAGAGCTTCGAGCACGCCCCTTCCAATTTCATACGTCAGGGGGTCATAGCCAAAAAGACTTAAATGGCCGGGACCACTTCCAGGTGTAATGCCGATATCGACGGGTATACTACGACCGAGAATACCGGACTCTTGAGAAAGTTTATCTATTGCGGGTTTCTTAGCCACTTCCAGAGGGGTCTTATATGAGAATGCCGGATTCGGAATATCCCCGAGACCATCAAGTATGAGAAAAACAATCTTATAATTATTTTTCAAAATAATGTTTTCTATCATGCGTATCCTTCTTGCTCCCAATCTTCTGTTTCGTATAATACCCGCGGCTGCCCTGTTTCTGCCTTAACAAAATCCTCTTTTTTTACCGTAATAGTATTCCAGCTGTTACAGTGAGAACAAAAATCCTTCCATGTTTCGTGTATAGATTTACAGTTATTGCATATAAAAGGGACGTACACCTCTTCCATAGGGAAGGCAAGCCTGAATTCTTCAAGGGCTTTGTCTACCTCACCCCTGTGAATAGAGGCTTCAGCCATTGCCCTGTGCAATCCCTTGAAATCTTCTCCTTCGGCAAAGAGTATGTTGAGCATATCGATTGCTTCATCAATCATCTCCAGTCGTAAACACAACCGTGCATAGAGGAATGAAATAAGATGGTCCTTTGGCGATATATCGAGAATCCGTCTGTATATCTTCAATATAACCCCGGGGTCGCCTCTTTCTATATACAGGTCTTCCATCTTTAACAGGAAAATGATATGGCCTGTTTTTGAATATCCCCTTCCATACACTCTGCCTGCATCATTCAATTTATTGGTGCGTTTATAGATTTCAGCAAGAAGAATGTAGGCTGGAATGAAACGCTTGTCCTCACTCAAGATATCCTTAAGTTCCTTAATGATAGTATCGTACTGGGATGCACCCTTGGTGTTGAAAAGGTCATGGGCTTTTTCGTATCGTATACCAAGCAATATTTTCTTTTCTTCTTCTGTCTTGATGTATCGTTGCACGCGTTTTTCTGTGTCAAGGGCTTCGTCCCATTGTTGTGTCATGATATATACATCCCGTAGTAATGAGAGTGCTTCTATATTGGATTCATTCAGGCGTATTATCTCTTTTAATTCCGACTCAACAGTATGCATATCATGGAGGGCAAAACGGATATGGACCCTTTTCATTAAGATATTTTCTTTCTTCCCGAGATTTGTTTCAGCACGGTCAAGAACTTCCAGTGCCTTATCAAACTCTTTCATAGAATTGTACATGTCTGAAAGTAACAGATAGGATTCTTCAATGTCAGGTGCCCGTCGGATAATACGTTGCAGGGTCTCTATTGCCTTATCACGATCCCCTTTGAGATCATATGCTTTTGCCTTTTCAAAGAGTTCCCTGAACTCTTCCCTCTTCTTTTCTTTTCGTTCTACTCGCCAGAGACGTATGCTCTGTGTTACATCGTAGAAGAAGTTTATAATGATGGAGACAATAACACCCAGAATGAAAGAAATGACAACAAAATCTGCAACACTCGTTTCGTAATATTTCCCGTACCCTATATAGAGTTTTACATTGTCAGGATTTAACTGTGATATGTAGAGATACAGAAGGATAAAGAGACAAAAGAGTAGAAAGAAAATTTTATATTTCACAGCTTTATAACCCCTTCTCTTCCATCAATCGTTTGCATGCTATACAATACCGTGCTACTGGATTTGCATCAAGCCTTTTTTCACTGATTGCTTCTTCACATTCTTCACATATTCCGTACGTTCCATTTGCTATTTTATCCAGAGCATTATCAATTTCCTTGAGTAATTTCAGGTCGTTGTCGCTAATGCTCATGAGAATATCTGCATTATAGGAATTGCTTGCGGCATCAGCCATGTCCTGTATACCATCAGTTCCAAGGGTATAGGAGTCTTCCTGAAGCTTTTTTGCCTTACTCAATATGTCTGCTCGTATTGCCAGAAGTTTTTTCTTAAAGAATTCGCGTTGTGCTTTTTTCATATCCCACCTCAGTATTATTATATATCTTCGAATCGGTATGTTTTCGCTTCTATCCAGAGACTCTCCAGGTCGTACAACTCCCTCAGCGATTCGAGAAACACATGTACTATAACATTTTGGTAATCAAGAATCACCCATCGACCCTCATGGTACCCTTCAATAGAATATGGTTTGATACCGAGTTTCTTCATGCTTGTTTCAATATGCTCAGCTATGGTCTTTACATGCCGCTCACTCGTTCCACTTGCGATTATAAAATAGTCTGTAATATCGGTGAGTCCTGTCAATTCCATGATAACCACATGTTTTGCTTTTTTCTCTTCTGCATATTTTCCGCATGTTGTAACCTTTTCCTGTGTATCCACTTACGTCCTATATAACCCCCGTGTAAGAATGAATTTTTCTACTGCAGGAGGAACAAGGTATCTGAATGAGTGTTGTTGCCTTGCAAGTTCCCTGATCTTGGAAGAGGATATATCGAGCTGGGTAACCCTGTAAAAGTAAATCATCTTCTTCGATATGTGTTCAAATGTAATGTTATCACGAATCGTGACGTTTTGTCTCACCTCATGAGGTATGGTATTGATGAATGATACAGTATTATTGGTTGGTCGAACCATGACAACAAAGTTTGTGTGAAAGAAGAGTTCAGCGTACCTCTTCCAGGTTGCTATCTCTGAAAAGGCATCAATACCAATTATAAAATAGAGGGCACCATATTTTTTTTCAAATTCAGTAACCGTGTCTATTGTATAGGAGAGACCACCCCGTCGTATTTCTATATCCGATACCCGAAAGGAACGATTGCCTCGAATAGCCTTTGTGAGCATCGTATATCTATCGGTGGCGCTTGTAATAGGCTGATGTTGTTTATGGGGTGGGATATTGACCGGTACAAAATAGATACGGTGCAATAAAAAATGTTCCTTCACTTCTTCTGCAACGCGCAAATGACCTGTGTGAACGGGATCAAACGTGCCACCAAAAATACCCACACCCATTATACTATACCCTCACCTGACCATCGCCAAAGGCGATAAATTTTGTTACTGTTAACTCATTGAGACCCATAGGACCGAAGGCATGGAGTTTTGTTGTACTGATTCCCATTTCAGCTCCAAGACCGAGTTGGTATCCGTCATTCAATCGTGTTGACCCATTAACAAGGACAAGGGAGGAATTGACCTCCCGTAAAAATTTCCAGGCGTGAGAGTAATGTTCTGTGATGATTGCGTCAGTATGATGGGAACCATACTTTCTTATATGGGCAATTGCGTCGTCGATATTTTTTACAACCTTTATGGAAAGGGTGAGATCGAGATACTCTTCATACCAGTCATGATCGTTTGCCTTTTCAATATCTTTTATAATGGCCCGTGTTCTCTCGCATCCTTTCAGTTTCACGTTATGTTTTTTTAATAGGGTTGCCATCTTTGGAAGGAATGTCTGTGCCACCGCTTCATGAACAAGGAGCGTCTCCATTGCATTACAGGTAGCAGGTTTCTGAACTTTTGCATTGAGACAGACCGTGTACGCACAGTCCATACGTGCCCACTCATCAACGAAAATGTGGCATACACCCTTATAGTGTTTCAATACAGGAATATGAGAATGCTCCATAACGTTTCTGATGAGATCTTCCCCTCCTCTCGGAATGACAAGGTCGATATAGTCATCAAGGGTAAGAAGTTCGTAGATATACGACCTATCGGTTGTTTCTATAAGGTGCGCAGCATGCACAGGAAGACCAGCCTGTTTGAGAGCCTCTTTAATAAGAGTGAAAATCGCAGTATTTGAGTAGTGTGCTTCAGAACCGCCTTTGAGGATTGCATAGTTACCACTTTTTATACAGAGAGAAAAGGCTTCAACAGTGACAGTGGGCCGCGATTCATAGATGATAAAAATGACGCCTATGGGTATCCTCATTTTACCAACACGAAGACCATTGGGTCTTTCCCAGAAAGCTACAATTTCACCCACCGGGTCAGGAAGATTGATAACATCCTGTATGCTTGCCTGCATCTCTGTTATACTCTTCTCATTCAGCAGCAGGCGTTCAATCAAACTCGATGCAAGTCCTGCTTTTTTTGCATTGCCTATATCCTTTTTGTTTTCAGCTATGAGGTACTGTTTCTTTTGTGAAAGGAGTTGTTTCAGTATCGCAAGTACAGTATTTTTCTTTTCTGTTGGAAGATGGGCAAGGACATCAGCAATCTGTTGCGCCATCTGTGCAAGTTCTAAGGGTTTCATAGTATCACCATATTATCACGATGGACTATTTCATCAGCGTATTTATATCCGAGTTTCTTCTCTATATCAATACTTTTTAACCCCTTAATACTATTAATATCAGTAGACGAATAGTTTGTTATTCCCCGCGCAATAAGAGTCCCCTCCATATTGCGCAGTTCAACACATTCGCCCTGTGTAAAATCTCCAGTTGTTTTGACAACACCGGAAGGGAGAAGGCTCTTGCCACGGTAGCGCACCGCATGTTCTGCGCCTTCATCTATCCATACTGTTCCTTTTACTTTATATGCAAAAGCTGTCCACCACTTTCCTCGTGTGAGTTTCCTTTCTGGTAGAAACAATGTACCAATCTCTTCTCCCTGAACAACCCGTAGTGCTACATTGTCAATCTCACCCAATACAACCCGTGTGGGAATTCCATAGTTTCCAGCCTTTTTTGCAGCTTCAAGCTTGCTCACCATTCCGCCAATACTTTTTTCACTTGTTGTTCCTGCAGCTGCCCGTTCGATGCGCTGATCAATCTTTTTCACGACTTTTATCATGGGTGAATCTGGATAGCGCTTCGGGTCTTTCTCAAATAGTCCCTCCACATCAGAAAGCAGCAGAAGTAGGTCGGCGTCACATATCTGTGCGATCAATGCTGAGAGATTGTCGTTGTCGCCAAACCTGATTTCCTTGAACGAGAGCGCATCATTTTCATTGATAATGGGTACAATATTCATAGCAAGTAGAGAATTGATGGTATTCATGAGATTGAGACATCTGCTCTTATTTTTAATATCTTCATGTGTAAGGAGTACTTGACCCACATGCATACCATGGTTGTTAAAGATTTCCATATACATTTTCATAAGGTAGACCTGGCCAAGGGATGCAAGAGCCTGTCGTTTTTCAATCTCCTTTGGTTTTGTTTTGAGGTTCATCAGTTCCATACCACAGGCGATGGCGCCACTTGAGACAATAACAACATCAGTCCCCATGTCTTTAATAGTTCGTACCTGGTTGGCTATATTCCGAATCATGGTATTGCTGATTCTATTACCTCCATGAAGGAGAACAGACGTGCCTATCTTTATAACCAGGCGTTTGATATTAACCATGAAGGCCTCCGTTGTCCGTGTGCTCCTCTATGGTTCGTATGAGCTCTGTAAGACCCCATCCGTGGAGTGCACTGACAGGCATTATGATTTCATTCTTACGGGAGAAATAATTGAGCCAGCGAGCCTGTTCTTTTTCAGATATGAGATCTATCTTATTGAGAACAATAATCCTTTTTTTATTTCCCACGTGAACATTATAGGAAACAAGTTCCTGGTATAGTATCTTATAGTCCCTATCCACAGAGGGTGATGATGCGTCTAAGACCCATAACATCATACGTGTCCGCTCAATGTGTTTCAGAAAGGTAAGTCCCAGACCCTTGCCCCTGGAAGCACCTTCGATAATGCCTGGAATATCAGCAATAACAAAGGTTTTGTTATGGCTATCAAGAACTCCGAGGCTTGGTGTTTTTGTGGTAAAGGGATAGTTACCTATAGTGGGGTGGGCATCAGTGAGGCGCGAAATCAGTGTAGATTTACCCACATTCGGAAGACCCACAATCCCGATGTCAGCAAGAATCTTCAGGACAAGCCGTACATTCCTCTCTTCCCCTCTTCTGCCGTGCTCATACTCGTTAGGGGCTCTGTGGGTAGGTGTTGCAAAATGAGTGTTGCCCCGTCCACCCCGTCCGCCTCTCGCAAGAACGAATGATTCTCTATCTCGAATAATATCACACAACAGTTCATTGGTGGATTCATCGTATATGACGGTTCCGAGGGGAACAGAGATAACGATGTCCTTCCCGTCCCTGCCTTTTTTGTTGCGCCCGGCGCCTTTTTTGCCGTTTTCTGCTTTGTAGGTGCGTTTATACCGAAAATCAGAAAGAGTGGTAAGATCCTGTTTGCCGACGATAACTACGTCTCCTCCCTTACCTCCATCGCCTCCATCAGGACCACCTCGTGGAACATACTTTTCTCTCCTGAAGCTGACACATCCGTCCCCACCATCTCCTGCTTTCACATAAATAACTGCTTCATCTATAAATTTCATTCAACAGGGTACACATGGGCTCTTCTTTTATTCCCTGCAAAATCAAATTTTACAACCCCATCAATTAATGAAAAGAGTGTGCAATCTCGACCTATACCCACATTATTTCCAGGATGTATTCGGGTACCGTGCTGCCTCATAATAATCGTGCCTGCTTTTACCACCTGGCCACCAAATATTTTTACACCCAGCCGCTGACCACCTGAGTCACGTCCATTTCGTGAGCTTCCACCTGCTTTTTTATGTGCCATGGGATGCCTCCATATATATCTTTTCTACAAGTAATTCAGTGTATGCCTGACGATGTCCTTTCTTTGTTTTGGAATCCTTTCTCCGTTTATATTTAAAAACCGTTACTTTCTTATCCCTGCCCTGAGAAAGAACCTTCCCTTGAATATATGCACCATCTATATAGGGGTTTCCGACAATTGTTGTTGCACCATCATGAATACTCAGAACAGTACGTATCTCTACAGTATCACCTGGATTGTTGGGAAGCTTCTCGAGTCGTATTTTTTTACCTTCTTCTATCTTGTATTGTTTGCCACCATTTTCTATAATTGCATACATAGTGAACCTCACACAGGTTTTGAAAAAACTACTAATAATATGATAAATAACGAAGAAATGTCAACAAGGAAGTACACTTCTGGTGCGGATTTTCAACCCTTGCTCCATGATCGTATCACGTACACTGTTGAGATACTATAGTCAATGTATACAAGTGCTCGAAAAGATGTGCCAAAAATAGCCTGGAAGGGTTTTTTGCTCCTTGCCACATTGACTCTCGCAATCATCTCACCTGATGTTCTTCTCACAGTCTTTACGTACAACATTTTTTCTCTCCAATTCTTTCACATACTATGGTCTATTGTCATCCTTATTCTTATTAAACGTTTTATCCCTGCCTTGAACCCTAAGCCTTCTCTCGGAAAAATATATAGCCGCAACTATGCTGCAGCAGGAGACAATAGCGTATCAAAGCAGCATAAGTTGAAAGAATTTAAAGAAAAAATGAACCGGGGTGCCATACGGGTAGCTGTATACTGGACTGTTCTGGTACTTATTATTGGTGTTCTCTACTACACACGTATTATCAATATGCTGGCATTATTTATTATTGTAATCTTTTTTATCTTCATGGACCAGTTCTGTATATCGGTGTGGTGTCCCTTTCAGTGGATTATTGATAATAAATGCTGTACCACGTGCAGAATAAACAACTGGGGGTACCTCATGGCATTTTCTCCCCTTATTTTTATACCGTCTTTCTGGACCTATTCCATTATAGGGCTGTCAGTGATAGCCATTATTCAATGGGAATACATCTTTTACAGGCATCCAGAACGATTCTATGAGCTCTTTAATGCCAACCTTATGTGTAAACATTGCACGATGCAATGTAGTAGAGTAAGGACCCGTCGCTCAACCCATGCCAGAGAGACGGGATAGGGACACCATCGTGTGAGATTTCATTTGAATAATAGTACAGGATTGCTTACAATAGAGTATTAACTGGAGCATTCTTCAATACGTATAGTATAAAAAGGTTTCCGTGGCAGAGTTTCATGAAGCAATCATCATAGGTGGTGGGCCAGCAGGACTAACCGCTGGTATTTATCTTGTGCGCGGTGGTATAGATACACTGCTTCTTGAGCGGATTGTCCCTGGCGGAACCCCTGTCAATACTGATCGGGTGGAAAATTACCCTGGTTTTCCAGAGGGAATCTCGGGGAGAGCATTAATGGAGCGATTTACATCCCATGCACAGTCATGTGGTCTTGCAATCAAGGAATTCGCAGAAGTTGTAGAGGTCTCTTATACGGGCAATACATTTCTCATTACTACGACATCGCACCAGTTTGAATCCATAGGTCTTATTATTGCCACAGGCACTGAGCCTGCAAAGATGAACATCCCCGGGGAAAGAGAGTTTGTGGGTATGGGTATTTCATACTGCGCTACCTGTGATGGAGCGTTTTTTAAGAACATGGATGTAGCAGTTATTGGAGGTGGCGATGCTGCGATTGAAGAAAGCCTTTCCCTGGCAAAGATTGTAAAGAAGGTCTATGTCGTCCACAGACGGGATAGATTGAGGGCGCAGAAGATATTACAAGAGAGGGCTTTCAGAAATGATAAGATTATGTTCCTGTGGAATAAAAAGCCTATAGAGATTGGTGGCACCGGACAGGTTGAGTACCTTATTGTTGAAGATACACTAACCGGTGAGCGTACAACGGTACATGTAAGCGGTGTGTTTGTGTATGTGGGGTCGAGGCCCAATACATCCTTTCTCGGAAACCTTGTAGAGCGAGATGAAGCAGGTTTCATCGTTACCGATGGCAATCTCTGCACAAAAACAAAAGGACTGTTTGTCGCCGGGGATGCACGGAAAAAAACATTACGACAGATCGCCACTGCTGTGGGTGATGGAGCACTTGCCGCTGTCAATCTTGAACGATATATAGTCGAAGAAAGATAATTTACTTCTTTCACGATACCATGTTGGTTTATGTAGCTTAGACGAGGTGGTTGTGTCCCATATTATGAGAGATTTTTTTACTGGTTCGCTGATACTCTGCATTGCAGCACTCGTAACATTAGGGATGTTTATTCTCCTTCTTATTTTGAGTATCTTTTTCAAGTTATTCCTGTTTTTTGCCTTTATTGCGTTTGTCGTCTTTCTTTTCTTTTTCTCCATCTGGCTTATAGGATTTCTCTACAGGAAATATAAAGAGACGAGACCGTAATGGATATTATCGGCATTGGTGCATTGAATCTGGATTTTATTTATGAGGTAGAGGATATAAGCTATGTGAAGGTACCGGGGTTGGACATGGAAGAGGGGAAAGAGATTATAGCGCATGAGGAAGATTTTTTTACCCTCAAAGATAAATTGAACAGGTTTGGTACATTAAAAAAGGTAAGTCCTGGTGGTTCAGCGTCAAATACCTGCCACATGCTTGGCCTCATGGGGTTCAGGGTTGGTGTAGTTGGAATTCTCGGGGAGGATAGAGAGGGAGCATTTTATCTCAAACAGCTCGTGTGTGAAGACACACGGGGTATTATACGAAAAGGAAAAACCGGTATTGCCTATATCATAAATGCAAATACACGGGATCGTTCAATTGTTGTCTTTCCCAACAGCAACAGTGACATAGATATGGCGTCTGTGGATATGGAGCTATTGTCCCGTGCACGGTGGGTGCACATGAGTTCGTTTGTTTCTGATACAGCCCTTGCCATGCAGGTTGACATCAAGAAAATTCTTTCTGGAAACGTAAAGGTGAGTGTTGATCCCGGTGAGCTCTATGCACGGCTCGGAAAGAAGGTATACCCTCTGCTTGAAGGCACAGACATGCTCTTTATATCAGAAAAAGAAATAACAATACTCTTTGGCATGGACTTACAGGATGCAGTACGCCAGGCACTGGACATGGTCAGGATTGTGGTGGTAAAAAGGGGAAAAGAGGGTGCATCTCTCTTTACCAAAAAAGAGGAATACCACACGCATGCAAAGAAGGTTGCAGTGGTTGATAATACGGGAGCTGGCGATGTGTTCAACGGTGTATGCATAGGATGCTATATGAATAATGTGAAACTATCCACCATGCTTCATGCTGCTACTACTGCAGCCTCATTAAGTACCCGGGGTTTTGGAAGGGACGGGTACCCCCGAAAGGAAGATATTGTTTTACTGAAAGAGGAGAAACAAACAGAGGAGGGGTTATGAAGATTTGCTGGTTTACCACAGGTCGGGATAGAGAGGCATTCACCCTGCTGAGAGATGTCTATACGGCTATGACCAGTAAAGAGATAGATGGCCATATTTCTGTCTTGTTTTTGAATCGAGAGAAGGGAGAATCGGCTCCATCAGATGAAATCATATCGTTTGCAGAGGAAAAGGGTATTCCGGTGGAATATGTGAGTTCAAAAAAATTTTTTGAACAGAAAGGGTTAACCATTCATGAGGGAAGGGTATCATACGATCAGGAAGTAAAAAAGAAAATTGAACGCCACGGCTTTGATATAATTTTTCTTGCAGGATACATGCTTATTATTTCGCCGGTGCTCTTTGAACCATATCCTGTTCTCAATCTTCATCCCTCTTTACCCCATGCCTACAAGGGCAAGTGGGAAGACGTAATACGAAAAACCATTGATGATGGTGTCAAGACATGTGGTGCCATGATACATATGGTGGACGCTGCCCTTGATGAAGGTACGCCTGTTACCTATGTGAAGATTGTCCTTGAGGGTGGTCAGTTTGATGAACTCTATAAGAATGCCTATCGCGGGGATTCTACTTCAAAGGATGCCTTGTTCCGCATTATGAGGCAGATAGAGTTTTCTCTCGAAACCCCTCTAATTATAAAAACCCTGTCAATGCTCTCACGAGGAGCTATTAGGATTAAAGATAAAAATGTCTACTATGAAGGACGAATCGTGACAGATGGTATTGATATTACCCGTGAGGTGTGCGGGTGAGCAAAAAAGTCTATATCACTGATTGTGAAGGTCCTGTATCAAAAAATGATAATGCCTATGAATTGGCAGAGGCTTTCCTTAAAGACGGCGGCAGGCTCTTCAGTTTGCTTAGTAAATTTGATGACTACCTTGGAGATATTGAAAAGATCCAGGGGTACCGCTATGGCAGTACATTGAAATTTATTTTACCCTTTTTAAAGGCAGCTGGTGTGAGTGATGGGGATGCAAAAGAATTTTCAAAAAATACTATTGTTATCATACCGGGTATCAGGGATACGTTGCGAGAGATTAAGACCATTATGGATATGTATATGGTGAGTACAAGCTACAGGCACTATATTGAGGCGATTTCAGACTATACAGGTATGGAAAGGGAAAATATATTTTGCACAAAGGTTAATTTTGACGACTATGATATGCCAGAGGGAGAACGGAATACCATTTCGTTGTACCATGAGAGGTTTCTCGAATTGCCATTTATTGAGTGGGATGCATGTGGTACTGTTACCCTGGAGTCTCAACACTCCATAGAGGAATTAAAGAATTTTTTCTTTTCAACGCTACCCCGTTTACCTGTTTTTGAATGGATGGATGGTGTTATACCCGTAGGTGGAGAGGGAAAGGCAGAAGCTATCGTGGATATTACAACAAAGAATGGTATTCCAATGGGTGATGTCATGTATGTGGGTGACAGTATTACAGATCTCAATGCCCTGACCCTCGTGCAGAATGGAGGCGGTGTATCCGTGAGCTTTAATGGTAATAGTTATGCTGTCCGTGCTGCTGAATTTGTGGTGATAAGCAGGGATGCCAGCGTATTAAGAGATATGGCTTTTGATTTTTTTCACCACGGTAAAGAGGGCATACGGACTGGCAGGCGTGCTCCTGATACGTATGTATATAGAAAGGAAGATTCTAATCTTGATGAGGTTATCAGATTGAGTGAAAAAATGAGAAAAGAAGTGCGGGGCGAAGCAATAGGGGGGTTAGGGTGAAGGGCCTCTGTATTATTCTTTGCATCATTATTCCGGTGTTTATGTGTTACGGGGAAGACCGTATTGTCATATACCGTGTGGGAGAAAAGGATCAGATGGCATGGACCACATTCAGGAAGGATTTTCAGAACAAAGGGTATAAACTCTATACCTTTGAAGGTACGGAAATTCTGGAAAAACATTTAGAAAATATTAATAAAATTAATAAGATAAGAGATGGCATCTTCATTGCCCTGGATATCACAACAGGGGATAAGAATCATGTTTTTATTGCTATTACAGAAGCACGCAAAGGTCAGGGAAATATTCTTACCATAGAAGAAGTACCGGCTGTCCATCTCAAGGCTTCCCAGGAACTTGCAACCTCCATTGCATCATCCTTTCATAAGAAGGTGAAGCAGATGCCTCTGTTTCCACTTATCGGGGTTGATATGCCAGGTTGCTTTATCCATATGGAATCCACAAAAGAAAACTTGAAAGAAATGGTCGATACACTGCATAATGGCATTCAGAAGTATTTTCGAAGAGGTGCAAAAGATGAGACATAATGGAAGGGCTAATGATGAAATACGTCAGTTAAAGATAGTCAGAGGTTTTCTGAAATTTCCTGAAGGTTCTGTGCTGGTTGAAATGGGTGAAACGAAGGTTATTTGCGAAGTAAGCATTGATGACAAAGTTCCTGCATTCTTAAAAAATACAGGAAAAGGGTGGTTGACAGCAGAATACTCCATGCTTCCCCGATCGACCCATACCCGCACAACGAGAGAATCGACTGCAGGGAGAATCGGGGGAAGAACACATGAAATACAACGGCTCATTGGAAGGGCGCTGAGGGCAATCGTCAATCTTGATATTATAGGCGAGAGAACCATTTGGGTTGACTGTGACGTGATACAGGCTGATGGTGGTACGCGGACTGCCAGTATAACAGGCGGGTATGTGGCTCTTGTGGATGCCCTGTGGAACTTGAAGAAAAAGGGCATGATCGAAAAGATACCGCTCCGTGATTCTGTCGCCGCTATCAGTGTGGGTCTTGTGGACGGGAATATCATTCTCGATCTGTCCTATGAAGAGGATTCAAAGGCTGACGTTGATATGAACTTTGTAATGACAGGCAAGGGCATGCTCATTGAGGTTCAGGGCACTGCGGAGAAAACCCCATTCAGCAAAGAGCAGCTCGATACTATGTACCAGTATGCATGGAAGGGCATTAATGAAATAACGAGGCTCCAGAAAATTGCCCTGGGCCCTCACTTTCCTCTATAATCAAGGATTCAAGAAAGTTCTTGCAGGTAGCCAATGATAGACAGGATACTATACTGATGGAAACAAGACGACTCATCATTGCAACACATAATAAGGGAAAGTTTTATGAAATGAAGCGACTTCTCGAAGACTGCTGGGATGACATTTACTCGTTGAGCGATTTAGATGAGCACTTTAAGATTGCAGAAGATAGCCCCTCCTATGTTGAAAATGCAATGAAGAAGGCGCGCAAGGTAGGTGAACAGTGGGGTATGTTTACATTGGCAGATGATTCAGGCCTTGAGGTTGAGTCCCTTGGTGGCAGGCCGGGCATCTATTCTTCGCGCTACGGGAACACGGATGAAGAGAGAATTGAACGGTTGCTTGGTGAGCTTATGGGTATACGAGAGGAGAGACGAGATGCAATCTTTAAGGCATATCTTGCCTTTTATATGCCTGAACAGGAGAGAAGCTATATATTCTATGGGTATCTGAAAGGGTATATCAGTCTTGAAAAGAAAGGAACACAGGGGTTTGGATTTGATCCTGTCTTTTATATTCCTTCTCTTACAAGGCACCTTGCTGAACTGAGTACAGAAGAAAAGAATAGAATAAGCCACAGAGGTAAAGCAGTAAAAGCGTTTAAGGATTTTCTCACACAGACTACATTTTAGCGATGCCAGAGCTTTAGCCCTGTAGTGTCATCGTAGGTTCTTTCCAGGGTTGTGCCATCGAGTATAATGCCGAATAGTTCACAGGCAAATATTTTTGTACCTTCCAGTAAATGACCGCCCTTTGTGGTACCGTCCTTAAACCCTAATATTATATGCCCGTGGATTGAAATGTCATTGTCTATGGTGGAAACATTTCCCGTACAGGATAGAATTTCAGCAGGTTCATGAAAAATGAGATTTTCATAGGTTTTCTCTGTCTGGTTATAGAACGCAACGGTTGCGTGTTGGACAGCTCCAATGGCAAAAAAGACCCCCATGGAGACACTATGTTTCTGAAAAGTGTCTTTTATAGAACTATAGAGGTCTTCTCCATGAGGAAGACGTTCAAGAAATGTCTTTTGAATAGTATAGTGCCACATGGAATTGTACAAATAGTCCCAACGAGATTCGAACTCGTGTTTCTGGCGTGAGAGGCCAGTGTCCTAAACCACTAGACGATGGGACCGTTACAGGCATAGTATCAAATTTGCAGAAGATTTTCCACAGTAAAAAAGGTTACGTTCCGAGGGAGATCGGAAAAAACCATTTATCCACGAGAGCATACATGATATAATGGACAGCAGAATGTTTAGAAAGACTGTGCCAAAGCGACTCCAGCGTATTCTCATTACTATAACCCTTATTATTGTGATCGGTACCGTAGGATTTAAAATTATCGGTGGAAAAGAAAAAAGTTTTCTTGATGCCCTCTTTATGACTGCCATTACGATTACAACAGTTGGATACGGTGATGTCATAGGACTTGACGATAAACCCCTTGGGAAGCTCTTTACAGTACTCTATGTCTTTGTCGGTGCAGGTGCCATTGCCTATCTTTTTACAACTGTTGCAGCATATGTCATCGAGGGTGAATTGAGGAGGGCATTTAGGAGGAGGAGTATGGAAAAAAATATTGCAAAGATGAAAAATCACTACATTACCTGTGGCATCGGTATGGTAGGACTCTATATTGTTCATGAGCTTTTTCATACAAAAAGGCCGCAGATAGCCATTGACACAGATGAGACGAAACTTGAGTTACTCAAGACCCATGGTATTTCGATTGATATGATTATAGGCGACAGCACAGAAAACGAGATTCTTGAGAAGGCGAATATTACAAAGGCACGGGGACTTTTTGCCACAACAAATTCGGATAATGACAATATCGTCATTGTTCTTACTGCACGACAATTGAATCCGAACCTTAGAATTGTAGCTCGATGCAATGATACAAAGAATGCTGATAAATTGACTATGGCAGGGGCTGATGCGGTTGTTGCATTGAATTATATTGGTGGACTCCGCATGGCCTCAGAAATGATTCGACCGAATGTTACCACGTTTCTTGACAAGATGCTGAGGGATAAAGAGTCGCCACTGAGGGTTGAGGAAATCCATATCCCCAAACACTCTCCCTATATAGGTAAACCAGTATCAGAGATTGATTTCAGAAGCTTAGGTAACATACTCCTTATTGCAGTGAAAAAAATAAACGGTGAGTGGATTTACAATCCGTATCCAGGAACAGTACTCGAACATGATATGAGCCTTATTGTGCTTGCTACCGCAGAGGAGAGGGAACTCCTTCAGACCCTGTGTTCAGAAGGAACAAGTTGTGGTGTTGAAGGGTAGTGAGCATTTTCCCACTAACCATACAATTCCTGAGAGGTTTCAGTGAAGATTGCAGTATCGGGTAAAGGCGGGACAGGAAAGACTACACTTGCTGGTGTTATGGCACGCATCCTCAGTGATAAAGGAGTTAAGGTGGTGGCAATCGATGCTGATCCTGATGCGAACCTTGCGAGTGTTATTGGCATAGATGAGGCTCGCATGAAAGATGTTACACCTCTTGCCCGTATGAAGGAACTTATTGAAGAACGTACCGGTGCAAAGAAGGATAGCTATGGTACATTTTTTACACTCAACCCCAGAGTGGATGATATACCTGAAAAATTTTCTATTCAGAAAAATAATATCAAATTAATTGTTCTTGGAACCATTCCACAGGGTGGCGGAGGGTGTTTCTGTCCAGAGAATGCGCTGCTGAGGAGTTTACTTTCCCATGTTCTTATTGAACGTGATGAGTATATTATCGTGGATATGGAAGCAGGGCTTGAACACATGGGAAGGGGGACAACAGCATATATGGATGCCATGATTGTTGTTGTAGAACCCGGTCAGAGAAGTTTTCAGACCGCTTACCAGGTACGGAGACTTGCCGGTGATATCGGTATTGCCCGCGTATATATTGTAGGAAACAAGGTGAGAGACGAATCGGACAGAGCCATGATACAGGAACATTTACAGGATTTTCCAATTCTTGGTTATATGAGTTATAACGAGAAGGTTATGGAGGCGGACAAAAAAGGTGTTTCACCCTATGATATAGATTCATTGGTGCGACAGGAAGTGGACACTATTCTCACAACACTTGAACATGCACTAATATGAGAAAGCTATGTGCCTTTCTGAACCTTGTTGTTACAACCCTCTTTCTTTCAATTGTTGCACTGATTGTTTCTGTTTGTGATAGAGATGGCAATGCGGTACACAGCATTGCGCGACTCTGGGCGCGGATACATTTACGCATAAGCGGAATCCATGTTGTCATGGAAGGAGTTAAGAGGATTCATCATCCACCATACATCTTCATGTGCAACCATCAGAGCGCCCTTGATATTTTTTCCCTCCTTTCCTGTCTTCCCTTGCCTTTTAAATGGATAGCAAAGAGGGAACTTTTTTTTATCCCCTTTTTTGGATGGGCTATAAAACGGGCAGGCTATATCAGTCTTGACAGGAAAAATCCTCGTGAGGCAATAAAGGCAATGGACGAGGCAGCGAGGAGAATCAGAGAGGGGTTAAATATCATCATTTTTCCTGAAGGAACGAGGAGCAAAGATGGAAGATTGCTCCCCTTCAAAAAAGGAGGATTTTCTCTTGCCCTCCGTTCAGGAGTGCCGATTGTTCCAGTTGGTATTCAGGGTACCAATCGACTCCAGCCAAAAGGGAGTTTTGTTCCAAAAGAGAAAGGAATAGTATATATTAGAATAGGTACACCTATAGACTCAGGAGGAAAAAGCCGTTCAGCTATAGGAGCCATTATGGAAGAAACGAGGAGACAGATTGAATTTCTCAAGGGTACCAGTAACAGGAGTGAAAATGCCCTTGAGTATACACCATGAATAAAGGATACGTGGGTGTCTTCAGATCTTAAGAAAGAAATTGTGGGTATCGTTCTTATAGGGATATTCTTATTTTTTATTGTAAGCCTCATATCCTATAATCCCTTTGACCCTTCCTTCAATACTGTGGCAAAAGGAAGCGTTAAAAATCTGTGCGGTAAAGTAGGTTCCTATATAGCGGATCTCCTTGTCCAGCTCTTTGGCATGGGAAGTTATTTTTTGCCTGCCTGTGCCCTCCTTTTCTCTGTTTTTTTCATACGAAAGAAGAATCCGCCCCACCTCCTGGTACTTTCATCAGGCCTCATTCTCCTCTTTTTGTCCCTTACACTTCTCCTTCAGATGATTGTTGGAACGATACAGATAAAAGGGGTCCGTATACCTTTTGCAGGTTTTTTGGGCGTTGTACTGGAAAAGGCCCTTGTCAGTCTTTTCAGTTACTTTGGAAGCTATCTTATAGGAGCCATCATATTCTGTATCTCTGTTTTTCTCATCATACAGGCACCAATTCTCTCCCTCATTGAAGAAAACCTTAAACGAAAAAAATCTGTGGAGAAACGGAAGGAGATTAAGGTTACAACAGAAGAGCCAAAACCGGAACCAAAGGTTGAGAAAAAGGTGGTACAGGAATCCTTTGAATTTTATAAAGACATAGGTCCGTATAAACTTCCACCCCTTTCCCTCCTGGACCCTGTGGAAAAGACAGAGATAAAAGTAGATAAGGAGAGCATCCAGCTCAATGCGAGTATCCTGGAGAAGAAATTAAAGGATTACGGTATTGATGGGAAGGTTACAGAAGTGAGACCAGGACCTGTCATTACCATGTATGAGTTTGAACCTGCACCGGGTATCAAGGTGAGCAGGATTGCAAACCTTTCGGATGACCTTGCCATGGCACTGAGTGCTGTCTCTATACGGATTATTGCGCCCATTCCAGGAAAGTCTGTCGTTGGTATAGAAATACCAAATAAAACACGCCAGACTGTCTACCTCAGAGAGATTATAGAATCCACTATCTTTGCTGAGTCCCATTCATATCTCACCCTTGCCCTCGGAAAAACCATATCAGGCGAGCCCTTTGTTGCGGAACTGACAAAAATGCCCCATCTTCTTGTGGCCGGTTCAACTGGTTCAGGGAAGAGCGTATCCCTGAATAGCATGATCTGCAGTATTCTTTTTAAAGCCACACCTGTGAATGTGCGGTTTCTTATGATTGATTTGAAGATGCTGGAACTCTCCTTCTATGAAGGTATTCCCCATCTCCTCCTTCCTGTTGTTACAAATCCGAAGAACGCCAAGACAGCGCTCCGATGGTTGATTGATGAGATGGAGAGAAGATATGTGATGATGGCAGAAAAAGGGGTACGGAGTATTGAGAAATATAATCAGAAGATGGTGAAACAGGAAATGGAAACCATACCCTATATTGTTGTTGTCATTGACGAACTTGCAGATTTGATGATGGTCTCTTCACGGGAGGTGGAAGAGTATATTGCGAGGCTTGCACAGATGGCACGGGCATCCGGTATTCATCTCATCATTGCAACACAGCGGCCTTCAGTGGATGTCCTGACCGGTATCATAAAAGCAAATTTTCCTGCGAGGATTTCCTGCCAGGTTTCTTCAAAGGTTGATTCGAGGACAATTCTTGATACAAATGGTGCAGAAAGCCTTCTCGGATATGGCGATATGCTTTTTCTCAGTCCAGGGGCGGGGAGACTCCAGAGATTGCACGGACCCTATGTCTCTGAAGGTGAGATTAAACGAATTGTAGAATTTCTCAAACAGCAGGGAACACCTACCTACCACCATGAGATACTCGAGGAGAGAGAGGAAACAGCCGGTAGTGATGAACTGGATGACGAAAAATATGCGGAAGCCCTCGAGTTTGTGATGGAAAAAGGGGAAGCGTCTATCAGTATGATTCAGCGGAGATTCAGAATAGGCTACAACAGGGCAGCTCGAATCATAGAGAGAATGGAAGAAGAAGGGATTGTGGGTCCCTCTGATGGAGTGAAGCCGAGGGAAGTCTTGAAGAGAAAGTGACAGTGGATGATACTCGATGCGTGATAGGGGATACAGAAGAGAGAAGTCAGAAGTAAAAAGAGGTCTTAACCTCTCTATTTCCATGTCCCGTGCATCATGTATTGTTTATCTTCTGGTTTTTTTAATCTGCACGTCCCCCCAGTACATTTCAGCATCATCATTCGATGGTCTTAAAAAGACCTACTCTGACATCACTACAATGGAGGTATCCTTCCATCAAAAGATTTATATTGCAGGGTTGAAACGGGAAAGGCAGTTTGATGGCACATTCATTTACAAAAGACAGAAGGGGTTTGTATGGAGGTATAGGACGCCAAAGGTGAAGTATTTTCTCTATGACGGTATCTATATGTGGCAGGCAGAAGAGGACAAACCCTTTGTGATCAAAGAAAAAGTAAACAGAGAAAAGACAGGGGGAACATTTCTTGATCTTGTGGAAGATATTACGAGGATTGATGAGTTTTTCACACTCAAGCAGATGGACAGAAAAGGAACACTCGAAGTCATGGAGCTTATTCCAAAAAAGGACAGCACTGTGACCTTTGCCAGAGTGTGGTTCGATGCTCAGAATATAATAACGCGGATAGAGATCAACGAATTTACAGGCAACAGAAATATCATTGAGTTTACATCCCATCGTATCAATAAACCTGTAGACGAAGCAAAGTTTTCTACTCAGCCATTCAGTGGAAAGGAGATTGTTGAGCGATAATGGCGCTCCATAAAGATACAGCAATCGTCCTGTTAAAACGCGTATATGGAGAATCGGACAAGATTGTCAGTCTGTTTACGCTCAATTCAGGAAAGGTTCCTGCCATTGCACGGGGCGGGAGCAGGAGTGTCAAACGATTCATGAATACCCTTGAGCCGTTTAACTATATTACTGTTGAGTACTTTGACAGACGCGGGAGAGGATTGGCGCGCATAGAGAATGCCGACATTATAGAGACAAACAATGGTATGGAGACGAGTCTGAAAACCATGTGTATTGCAAGCTTTTTTACTGAGTTTACTGATAAGCTCACAAAGGAAAGGGAACGGAATGAACATCTTTTCTATATCTTGCATGAGGTATTGACAAAGGTGAAAGAGTGGCACTTTACCCATGAAAATGTACTCCATTACCAGTTAAGAATGCTTGAAGCCCTCGGATATTTACCCAATTTTAATAGCTGTGTCTATTGCGGAGAAGAGATCCCTGGTAATAAAAAGATATTCTTTTCTGTAGAAAGGGGTGGCATTATCTGTGGTCGATGCTCTGAGTTTGTACCATGCAGGGTATGTGGAGAGGGTGTGATTCCGTGGCTTTCATCCATGAAAACAATTCCCCTTTATTCGTGTGAAAACATGGACGAAAAAGTAACGACACAGGATACGAATAATGTCAATATATTCCAGGCGCGGGAGATTATGGAAGAATTTGTATCCTTCCATCTCGATGTAGAATTCAAATCTTACAGGCTTCTGAAAGGTTTACTGTTTACATAGTATTTGTATAACGAGCCTGCACGGATTTTAGTAATAGCGAAACCCATAGTGTTTATGGTATAGATAACTGCGGATACCATGTATTTTCAGGATCTTTTATTTGCACTCCATACATTCTGGGCAAAGAAAGGCTGTATCATCCATCAGCCATATGATATGGAGGTTGGTGCAGGCACCTTTCATCCAGCCACGTTCTTACGAGCCCTTGGTCCTGAACCCTGGAATACCGCCTATGTCCAGCCTTCCCGGAGACCCACAGACGGCAGGTACGGTGAAAATCCGAACAGACTTCAGCACTACTACCAGTTCCAGGTCATTATGAAGCCTTCACCAAAAAACATTCAGAATATATATATCGAGAGTCTGAAAAGTTTTGGAATAAATCCATCCCGCCACGATATCCGATTCGTTGAGGATGACTGGGAATCACCAACGCTTGGAGCGTGGGGCCTTGGATGGGAAGTATGGCTTGACGGTATGGAGATTACCCAGTTTACCTATTTTCAGCAGGTCGGCGGCATTAATCTTTCACCCATAACCGTTGAGATTACCTACGGTGCTGAACGGATTGCCATGTACCTGCAGGATGTGGATTCTGTGTTTGATATCAGATGGAATAAGGATATTCTTTACAGGGACGTCTATCTCGAGCCTGAGAGGGAATATTCCATCTATAATTTTGAGGAGTCAGATGCTTCGATGTTGCAAACCCTTTTTGATTTTTATGAGAAGGAGGGCGAACACCTTGTACGTGACAGGGGACTTATCTACCCTGCATACGATTGTTGCCTCAAATGCTCCCATATATTCAACCTCCTTGACGCCCGTGGTGCCATCAGTGTCATGGAGCGGGCACAGTATATAAGCAGGGTAAGAAATCTCGCGAAGCTCTGTGCAGAACAATATATCAAACGAAGAGAGCAACTTGGTTTCCCACTCCTTCAGAAGGCAGGGAGAGACAATGGGTGAGCTTCTCCTTGAGATTGGTGTAGAAGAATTACCTGCAGGATTTATAGAGCCTGCAAAAGAAGCACTGGTTCTCCTTTTGCGTGAAGGATTTAGAACCTCACGTCTTACTGCAGGCGATATTATGGTTATGGCTACACCACGAAGAATTGCTGTGATGGTAAAAAATTTATCGCCAAAGCAATCACGGACCATTTCAGTAAAATACGGACCACCCAAACATAGAGCTTTCGATGAAGAGGGCATGCCTACAAAGGCTGCCATCGGGTTTGCCAAGTCCCAGGGTGTGACAGTAAAGGAACTGAAGGTAGGTATAAAAGATAACGTTGAGTTTGTTATTGTTGAAAAGATAGAAGAGGGAAGAGCAACAAAGGAACTTTTACCCGATCTGTTAACGAATGTTATTTCTCAGATTCCTTTTCCTAAAAAGATGCGGTGGGGAGCAGAGACATTTGAATTTGCACGACCTATACAGTGGATTCTGTGCCTGTTTGGAAAAGAGCTTATCAAATTGTCTATTGCAGATGTTATCAGTGGACGTCATACCTATGCCCATCGGTTTCTCTCAAAAGGTGCGGTAAAGGTGGCTACACCCTCTGCGTATATAGAAACACTGAAATCCCATCATGTTATTGTGGATGAGAACGAACGGATGGGAATGATTGAGGAGGGGATACGGCGCATTGAAGATGAGGTTCAGGGTCATAGCATACGCGATGAGGCTTTGCTCAAGGAGATACTCTACCTTACAGAATATCCATACCCGTTACGGGGTAGCTTTGATACAGAATTTCTTGAGGTTCCAAAAGAAGTCCTTGTCCATGTTATGAAATCCCACCAGCGGTATATCCCTGTCCAAAATAAGAACGGGGATCTCATGCCCTATTTTATATGTTTTGCCAATACAATTCCCGCGGATGAGAGCATCATTGTCCGGGGTAATGAAAAGGTTTTGAAGGCGCGACTTGCTGATGCTCGTTTTTTCTTTGAGGAAGACAAAAAAGCAGGCTTACAGAACCTTTCTGGCAAGCTATCCACCATCACGTTTCATGTACGACTGGGGACAATGGAAGAGAAGGTACAAAGAGTTGAAGCCCTTGCCCTTTACCTTGCACGCATTCTTGCATATGGTGACATAGAAAAGATAAAGCGAACGGTTCGGTTGATAAAGGCAGACCTCCTTACCCATATGGTTCGGGAGTTCCCGGAACTTCAGGGCATTATGGGAAGAATTTATGCACTCCATCAGGGAGAGGCGGACGAGATTGCCTGTGCTATTGAAGAACATTACCTCCCTACAGGAAGTAATAGCATTATACCAGACAATATGCTGGGCATTCTTATCGGCATTGCTGATAAAATGGATTCACTTACCTCTTTCTTCTCAGTGGGCATTACGCCCACAGGAAACCTTGACCCTTTTGCTTTGCGAAGGCAAGCCCTCGGTGTCATACGCATTATTATAGAAAAGAAGCTCCACATACCTCTGCCCCATCTCATTGATACAGCATACAACACAGGAACAGCAATAAAGGAGAGACTCTCCCTTGGAGAGACAAAAACATCACTTATTGAGTTTATTACTACCCGATTTAAGTTTTTGATGATTGAAGAAAAAAACAATCAGGAATTTGTGGAGAGTGTGTTGCCTTTTGTGGCTGAAGATATTTATGATGGATACCGGCGACTCATTGCCCTTGAAACGCAGAAGACCATGAAGGATTTTGAACGCCTCATGGTAGGGTTCAAACGGGTCTATAACATTACCAAAGCAGTTGCTGATGAATTAACCGTAAATCCAGCGCTCTTTGTAGAGCAGGAGGAGGGGCGTTTATATAATCTCTATGAATCGACACGAGAGCCCTATTCTGCCGTGATGGAGCGGAAAGCCTATGATGAAGCCTTATCGCTCCTTGTGGGGTTCAAAGAGACCATAGACAATTATTTTGATAAGGTCTTTGTCATGGTGAAGGATGATGCCCTAAGGATGAATAGGCTGGCTCTTTTGAAAAAAGTCAAGGATATGTTTCTACAATTTGGAGATTTTTCAAAAATTCGTATTGAGTAGGGGGAAGGTATGAAAAAGTATGTCTTCTTTTTTGGTGGCAAGAAAGCAGAGGGTGGGGAACGTTTACGGAATCTTCTGGGAGGAAAAGGTGCAGGACTTGCAGAGATGGTCAATATTGGCATTCCAGTACCGCCAGGATTTACTATCAGCACCGAGGCATGTGTCTATTATTTTAAACACAGGGCGACATTCCCGCCAGGATTGAAGAGAGAAGTGATAAAGAACGTAGCGAAGGTCGAAAAAATCATGAATAAGAAATTCGGCAGCCCGGACAATCCATTGCTCTTTTCAGTGCGTTCAGGCGCGCGGAAATCCATGCCGGGCATGATGGAAACAGTGCTCAATATAGGTCTCACATCGAAGACCATACCCGGGCTTATTAAGAGGACCCAAAACCCGCGCTTTGTATATGATGCGTATCGGCGTTTACTCATGATGTACTCTGATGTGGTTATGGAGAAGGCAGCAGGCATAGAGCCTCCTGAGGGGGAAGGTATACGGGAGAAACTTGAAAATGAAATGGATCATCTTAAAAAGGAGAAAGGGTACACAACCGATATGGACCTCACAGTGGATGACCTCATGGCGCTCTGTGAAAAGTTTAAAGCCATTATTAAAGATACACTTCACAAGGATTTTCCTGATGACCACTATGAACAGCTCTGGGGTGGCATAGGCGCTGTGTTCCAATCATGGATGGGAAAACGGGCAGTGGCATACAGGAAGATTGAAAAGATCCCTGATGACTGGGGGACTGCAGTCAATGTGCAGGCAATGGCATTTGGCAATACAGGTGAGAACTCGGCAACAGGTGTTGCCTTTACCCGTAATCCTGCAACAGGAGAGGATGTTTTTTATGGCGAATGGCTTCCCAATGCCCAGGGAGAGGATGTGGTTGCAGGTATACGGACACCAAACCCTGTGAATAAGGCGGGTAAGACCGAAGACACAAAACATCTCATCTCCCTTGAAGAAGCAATGCCTAAGATTTATAAAGAACTCTTTGTCATACAGAAGAAACTCGAAAAGCACTTCAAGGACATGCAGGATATAGAATTTACCATTGAAGAAGGAAAACTCTGGATGCTCCAGACGAGAACAGGGAAGAGAAACGGTCAGGCAGCAATACGCATGGCAGTTGAAATGGCACAGTCAAAACTGATCACAAAAGAGGAAGCCCTCATGCGCGTCAAGCCCGACCAGATAGATGAGCTCCTCCATCCGAGCGTTGACCCTGCCTCTGAAAAGAAAGCCTTTGAACTTGCCAAGGGACTTCCTGCTGGTCCGGGTGGTGCTGTGGGCCGCATTGTATTTACGGCTGACGATGCGGATGCATGGGCAAAGAAAGGTGAGAAGGTGATCCTTGTGCGGAATGAGACATCACCTGAGGATGTTCATGGTATGCATGCTGCCCAGGCAATTCTTACGGCAAAAGGTGGGATGACAAGCCATGCTGCCCTTGTGGCAAGGGGATGGGGAAAGTGCTGTATTGTAGGTTGCTCAGCCCTTGATGTTGATGTGCATAAAAAGGAGATTCAGGTCAATGGAAAGGTATTAAGGGAAGGGGACTGGATAACACTAAATGGAACTGCAGGTCGTGTCTATGAAGGCAAACTGAATCTACTTCCTGCTGACCCTGAGCGAAATCCCTGGTTCAAAGAATTGATGAAATGGGCAGGCATGTATAAGAGGCTCAAGATCCGCACCAATGCAGATAGACCTGAGGATGCCCGTGTGGCACGAAATTTTGGTGCAGAGGGTATCGGTCTGTGCAGGACAGAGCATATGTTCTTTGAAGCTGACAGAATCATGGCAGTGCGGGAGATGATACTCTCTGATACCCTTGAGGGAAGGAAAAAAGCCCTCGCAAAATTACTGCCCATGCAGAAAGGAGATTTCATAGGTATCTTCAGGGTCATGGAGGGGCTCCCGGTAACCATACGGCTTCTTGACCCGCCACTTCACGAATTCCTTCCCCATACGGACAGGGAACTTGATGAGATTGCAAAACAGATGGGAGTGCCTTTTGAGAAGCTGAGCGCCAAGAATAACAGCCTCCATGAATTCAACCCCATGTTAGGTCATCGTGGATGCCGTCTCGGCATCACCTATCCGGAGATTTATGAAATGCAGGCGCAGGCAATCATGGAAGCAGCCTGTGAACTTGCTCAGGAAAAGGTGAAGGTTATTCCGGAAATCATGATACCCATTGTGGGTCACGTAAAGGAACTTGAACGGATGAGAGACCTCGTGGTTACTGTTGCAGAGAGGGTCCAGAAGGAATATAAAGTAAAGGTACCATATACAGTGGGAACCATGATAGAACTTCCGCGGGCATGCGTGACCTCCCATGAAATCGCAGAGGTTGCTGACTTCTATTCCTTTGGCACCAATGACCTGACCCAGACCGTATTCGGTCTTTCACGGGATGATGCACAGAACTTTCTTCCCCACTACATTAAAACTGGTATTCTCAAAGAAGACCCATTCATTACCATTGACCAGACAGGTGTGGGCGCTTTGATGGAGATGGCGGTGGTGCAGGGGAGAAAGGTAAAGAAGAACCTCAAGATAGGCATCTGTGGTGAACACGGGGGAGAGCCCAATTCAGTGGAATTCTGCCACAGGATAGGGCTCGACTATGTGAGCTGTTCTCCCTACAGGGTAACTGTAGCAAAACTTGCAGCAGCACAGGCAGCTATAAAGGAGGCAGGTGAGAAAAAGAAGAAACAAAAGTGAGTTTTTTGTGAAAGTACTTCTCCATATATGCTGTGCACCCTGTACTCTGTATACACTGAAACAACTACGAGCAGATGGAGTAGATGTTCAGGGGTACTTCTATAACCCGAACATCCATCCCTATACAGAATTCTTAAAAAGGCTTGAGACACTGAAAAACTATGCAGAGATTTCACTTTTACCTCTCACTGTAGATTCAACCTATGACCTCGAGACCTTTCTGAAAGGCGCCCTTGAATACGGAAAGGATAGATGTCTCTTCTGCTACAGGATAAGGCTTGAAAAAACCTTTCAAAAGGCGGCAGAAATCCATGCTGACGGAGTGACCACAACACTTCTCTACAGCAAATACCAGCGACACGATGACATCAAGGCTATTGGAGAGGAGTTCTCGAAACAATACACTATTCCTTTTATGTATAAGGACTTCCGAAAAGGCTGGAAGGAAGGGGTAGAGGAATCAAAGAGATTGAACATGTACAGGCAGCAGTATTGTGGCTGCATATTCAGTGAAACTGAACGATTCAGGGGGGGATAATGACAGGTATGGGAAAGATGTTCATTATTCTCGGTATAGTACTTATCGTTATCGGACTTGCCTTTATGTTCGGCGACAGAATTCCCTATCTTGGTAAGTTGCCAGGTGACATTTACGTAAAACGAGAACGTTTCAGTTTCTTTTTCCCCATCACCACGAGCATCATTATTAGTGTTATCCTGTCCATTCTCTTTTCAATATTCAGACGATAAAAGGAGGTTGTGTGAGAAGAGTTATTATAGTTTTTATTCTTTTAATGATGGGTATTGCAGGATACCCGCTTACTCTTTTCTCCGAGACCGCGGAAGAAGCATTACGAAGAGCCTTTCCTGACTTCAAATATGATGTTATTCGTGAGAGTGACATGAAAGGCATCTATGAGGTTATTCTGGGCACTGAGATTGCCTATTTCATTCCTGAGAAGGGATACCTAATCTTTGGTGAGATTATAGGGAAGGGTGGTACAAATATAACCCAACAGAAGAGGAATGCAATTATTTCAGAAAAGGTAAAATCCATTCCCCTTGATAAGGCGATTAAAGTAGGAAAGGGAAGGCATACAGTTATTGAATTTACTGATCCTGATTGTCCTTACAGCAGGCGTGCTGCAGAGTTTTTCAGAAAAAGGACCGATGTGACGGAGTATGTATTCTTCTTGCCATTGCCAATGCACAGAGATGCTGAAAACAAAGTACGGTATATCATCTGTTCTGAAAATAGAGGCAAGGCATACGAAGACGTCATGGGAGGTAAGCTCGACAACAAGCGGTATGAGGTATGTAAAAGACAGGATGTAGAAGATTTACTTAAGCTCCATAAAGCCCTCTCAAAAAAGATAGGGGTAGATGGTACGCCTTTCTTTATCATCAACAATAGGGTTGTAAATGGTGCAAATTTTCCAGAGATTGAAAAGAGTCTGAAATAAAAAAGATATTACTCAAATTTAAACCCTTTTTCCTTAAAAAGGGCAATACAGGCATTTACCACATCCCTATCATAGAGTATGCCACTATTTTTAGTAAGCTCTTCAAGTGCTGCATCAATCCCTAAGGCAGGTCTATAGGGACGGTGGGATGCCATTGATTCTAAAACATCTGCAACTCCAAGGATTTTGGCTTCAAGAAACATGTCATCCCCCTTTAAACCACGAGGGTATCCTGAACCATTGAGTCTCTCATGATGTTGGAGCACGATCTGTGCAATGGGCCAGGGAAAATCAACTTCTTTAAGTATCTCATACCCTGCTTCGGAGTGGGTCTTTATTATGTTGAATTCCAGTTCTGTTAGCCTTGTCGGCTTTGAGAGAATCTCTGCTGGCACTGAAATCTTTCCAATATCATGGATAATACCAGCAACACGGATACCCTCAATGGTGTCTCTGGGTAGACCCATCTCCTGTGCAATGGCTCGGGCAAGCTGAGAGACCCTTTTCTGATGACCTGCAGTATAAGGGTCTCTTGTCTCAATGGTCGTTGATATTGCCTGTATGGTGCCTACGAGGAGTTTACGGAGATTGTCTATGCTTTTCTGAAGCGCCTCTTCTGCCCTTTTGCGGTCAGTAATATTTTCTGTGGTGCCTTCAAGGTAGAGTATCTTTCCTGTTGTATCCTTCACAGCCCGAGTATTTGAGGAGATCCAAATTATAGAGCCGTCCTTGCGCCGAAAACGTGTTTCGAATCCTTCAACATATTCGTGCTCCTGTAATTGTCTTATGTAATTATCGCGGTCTTTGGGATTAACATAGAGTTGGTCGCGAATATTGGTTATGGTCTTGATAAGTTCTTCAGGTGAATCGTAACCCAACATTTTTGCAAGTGCTGGATTGACACTTATATAGCGACCATCAACGGTGCTTTGAAAGATACCCTCAACAGCATTTTCAAAAATAGAGCGGTATTTTTCTTCAGCCTGCCTAAGAGCTCTTTCTGCATAAGTTCTGTAGGTAACATCGTGGAGAACAGTTATGGTAAAGTCTTTGAGAAAAGTTGTGCGAAATTCAATCTCTTTAACTTTTCCATCACGACAGGTAACAGTAAATTGTCGATCCTTATCGGTTCCCAGATGTGTTTTATCCTCTTGCCATGCAAAAATTACACTTTTTCTGTATTCTGGGTCAGGATAGGCTTTAAGGAACCAATCTCTCCCCGTACGAATATCATCCATGGTATAGCCAGTAATCTGTGTGAATTGACTATTGATGAAAAAGTAATTACCATGATTGTCAATGAGTGCAACTCCGCTGGGGTAGCTTTCAAGGGTTTTGAAAAATAGGTCTTTTTCTTTTTGTACTTGCTCTTCTGCCTTTTTCCGTTCCGTAATATCTCGGAGGATTGCAAGCGCCACAGCCTCCCCGTGCATGTATGTCTGTGTGGCTGATACCTCCACATATACCATGCTCCCATCCTTTGTACGACCTCTAAACTCATACCGGTCTTGTATCCTTTCCCCATTCTGCCTCTGGACACTCATCGTGAGTACACGTTCTTTATCATCAGGGTGAATCCAGAATGATATGGGTTGTCCGATTACTTCCTCCGGTTTATAGCCGAAGAGGTCATAGAATCTCTTATTCACATAGAGGTGGCGACCATCCTTAACAATGGCAATGGCATCATTGGAGGATTCAATGAGGGTGCGGTAGCGTTCCTCGCTTGCCTTTAAGTCATTTTCTATCTGTGTTTTCTTTATACAATTCCACATACCTTCGAGAAGAAGGGAAATGTGGAGAACATCTGCATCTGTATAGGGTTCTTTTTTATTGGCAAGACCGATTACAACAGGAACATGGTTCTTCTCCACGATAGGGATGCCAAGGAACCGTTCTATATGAACGTGCCCTTCTGGGTAGCCCCGTTTATAGGGGTTCGCATCTTTATAGGTGTTTACAATAACAGGTTGCTTCTGGCGTATTGTTTCAGCCCATAGTCCTGCCTTCTCAATGGGGAACTCAACGGGTTTCCCATCCACAGCACAGTGCTCCATTGCCTTCTGCGACCACAGGTGGGCATGCATCACTGTTTCATCCTCAGTAATGTATCCGATAAACCCATACTCACTCTCTGTCACGGTAATACAGTGTTCCATAACAAAGCCCGTTATCCGCTCAATGGGCTCCCCTGACATCTGATAGAGTTCAAGGAGTATTGTGTTTCGTATATATTCACGCTGTCTTTCTAATTCCCGTTGTTTCCGTTCTGTAATGTCTTCAACAGTTCCCTCATAAAAAAGCACCCCACCTGTGTTATCCCGTACTGTCCTGGCACTAAAACTGAACCAGATGAGGGTGCCATCCTTTTTCTTGCCCATCACCTCATAATTTTTTATCTCTCCTGTACGGTCAATTATCTCTCTAAACCGTTCCCTATCCTCAGGGTGGGCGTAGTGCTGTTCACCCATAGAAGTGACCGATTCTATCATCTCTTGAGATGATGCATACCCGAACATGCGGGCGAATGCAGCATTGACCGAGAGAAGCTTACCTTCACGGGTTGTCTGAAATATTCCCTCCACAGCGTTGTCAAAAATAGAGCGGTATTTTTCCTCGCTTTCCTTAAGGGCCTCCTCTGCCTTCTTGCGCTCTGTAATATCCCGTACCATAGCCTGGAGATAGACCTCACTGCCAATCTCCAGACGGTTTAAGCTCACCTCAGCAGGGAAGGGGGTGCCAT
>Ga0272448_1000663_pt1 | contig 51233 bp, 50 predicted proteins | sample YNPCB0191_FD_202220 | JGI IMG/M metagenome (GOLD analysis project Ga0272448, IMG submission 202220) | Hot spring sediment microbial communities from Yellowstone National Park, WY, United States - YNP-CB-019-1 | ecosystem: Environmental > Aquatic > Thermal springs > Hot (42-90C) > Sediment... | reverse complement strand
GCCTATGAGGATAAAATTGCGCACAACAAATGTAATCGAAAGGGCATTCCGGGAGGTTAGAAGAAGGACACGTCCTATGAGCTGCTTTAATAATAACCAGAGCATTGAGAGGATCATATATGCGGTACTCAAGTCATTTAAATGACCAATGGGGAAGAAAACCTTTAAAAAAATTTACACAAAACAATTGACATTACCTGTTTAAACAATAAATAGATAATCAAAATAAAAATATAGTATAATCATTATGTGAAAAAAAGGATTGCTGTTATAATTCCTGCCTATAATGAAGAACCTTCAATTGGGAGTGTTATTAAAGAAGTGGGAGAACTTGGTGATGATTATGATGCCATTGTTATTAATGACAATTCAACGGATAGAACATCTGAAAAGGCAGCTATGGAGGGGGCTATTATAATTAATCTTCCGTATAATTTGGGCATTGGTGGAGCAGTCCAGACAGGTTTTAAATATGCCTTCATGAAAGGATATGATATATGTGTGCAAGTAGATGGTGATGGACAGCATCCCCCTAATGAAATACCAAAATTACTGGCCCCTCTTTTTGAAGATGGGATAGATATTATTATAGGTTCACGATTTTCTGAAACTACTAAGTACAGTATAACATTCATGCGTGGTCTTGGAATAAAGATATTATCATTGTTTCTTAAACTAACAACAGGGTTGAATATAAAAGATCCAACAAGCGGATTTAGAGCAATAAACAGAAGAGTATTAGAACTTTTTTCAAAACACTATCCACAAGACTATCCTGAACCAGAATCTCTTGTTTTTGCATATAAACAACACCTTACAATAAAGGAAGTTCCTGTAAATATGAGTGAGAGAATGTATGGTGAATCATCGATTACACCAGTTCGCGCAGCATACTATATGGTCAAAGTACTTATTGCTATGTTTATTGACCTTTTTAAAAAGTATTAGAAGGAGCACCGTATGTTACAAATGCAATTGTTAATTGGGTTCATAAGCATTGTATTTTTTGTTATAATCTTTGAATTTATCAGAAAGCGTTACTTACGTGAAGAATACGCTATTTTATGGCTTGCAACATCTTTTGCTATTGCAATTCTGAGCCTTTGGCCAGGATTGATTGACATTGTAAGCCGTGTTACAGGTTTTTACTATATCACTGCTGTATTGATTCTGATTTTTCTTTTTGTTATTGCTATTCTTATGCACTATTCTATAGTAATTTCCAAACTTAAAGATGTAAACAAAGAGCTTGTTCAAAAATGTGCATTGCTTGAACTTAGAATATATGATTTAGAAAATAAAAGGTGAATAAAAACGATAAAGAATAATAAAATTAGACAAAGATATATGATTAGTTATTTCAAATCATTGAGATTAAATATTGATTTTAATACATAACCTTTTGATTCTATTGATTCTTTTCCACCTTCAATGCGGTCAAGTAAGGCAATAACCGCTTTCACATTATAGCCCTCCATCTGTGTGACATCGATGGCCTTCAAAGAAGAACCACCGGTGGTCACAACATCTTCAAGTATCACCACATCCATTCCCTTCCTTAAATTTTTTGCACCTTCAATCCATAAATTTCTTCCATGGCCTTTTGGTTCTTTGCGAATAAAGAACCCTTTCAAATTGTCATTACGTCGGTAGGCACTCATAACTGTAGCGCATACGAGAGGATCCGCACCGACACTGATACCACCCACTGCTTCTATACCCGTTATTTCCCGTACCATTCTGTACATTATCTCGCCTGCAAGGTACATGCCTTCGGGGTTTAATGTTGTTTCCCGTGCATCAATATAGAAATTGCTTTTTTTTCCACTTTTGAGAATAAACTCTCCTTCTTCGTACGATAGATTTCTTAAAATCGTTAACAACCTTTCTCTTTCGTCCATTCAATCCTCCTGGTATATTTCTTAACCAATTTCATTCCAAGCCACAGGATAAGCAATTATTGTGCATAACTTTCAAGGGCTTTAACAAAAAACTGCATAATCTCATCATCCATGAGAACGATATTGATTTCCTGTAGCTGGCATGATTCCTTTTGTATAGAGTCTACTATCTCCCGCACTATAATGGTTGCACATTCTTCTTTAGGAAAACCAAAGATTCCTGCACTGATTGCAGGCATGGAGAGACTTTTAAATCCTCTGGTGTTTGCAAGTTTCAAGGTGTTTTTTACTGCATTACTCAATTTCTTTTCTTCATCACCTTCACCCCATCGTGGGCCCACTGCATGGATAACATAAGGGGCTTTAAGTTTTCCGCCTGACGTCAGTGCGCATTCGCCCACAGGTACAAACCCGATGCGATTACTCTCTTCCTGAATGATATTTCCACCTTTTCTGACAATAGCCCCTGCAACACCTCCTCCATGCTGTAGATAGGAATTGGCTGCATTCACAATAGCGTCCACGTTACTTTCTGTGAGGTCTCCTTTCATAATCCTGATTGTAGTGCTGTGAATATGTAATTGTTTTAGAATTTCCATAAAGCGATTGCTCCTTTTATGATGCTCTCTTTTTGGTAATATTGTAATATAAAAACAACCTATGGAAAAGCAAAATACGCTCATTACAACTTCCATTGATGCATTAAAAGGCATAGGACCAAAAAATGTAATTAAATTTAAACGAAAAGGTATAAGGACGCTGGAAGATCTTTTTTATTTTATACCTATCAGGTATGAGGATAAGCGATTCATTAAAAAGATAGGTGATGTACGGGAAGGGGAGAAGGCAATCTTTGTAGCCCGTGTTGTGACTTCCCGGTCGCTTTTTTTTCGCCATGCACGGAAGAAAGCTTATGAAATCATTGTTCAGGATGAAACGGGAACTATATCAGTTATATTGTTCCAGTGGAATAGGGCGTACATTAAAAAAATAGCAAAAAAAGGGAATAGTCTTTTTCTTTCAGGACAGGTAACAAGATTCAGAGACAGACTTCAGATGGTCCATCCAGAGATTGTTCCGTTGGACAGTCCTGAAGAGATGAATGAGTATACCGCCATTGTTCCTGTATATTCTGAGATTGAAGGGGTTAAGCAGGGAACGGTACGAAATCTCATACAACAATTGCTTAATGATTATGGGAGGTATTTACAGAGCGTCATTCCAGAGAAGGTAGAGAAAAAATATAACCTGCCAGGATTATATGAAACACTCTCGCAAATTCACTTTCCTGATGAAGAGTTGCCAGAAAATGCACTACGGCATCCATATATAGAACGACTCATTCTTGAGGAGTATGCTACGTTCCAGATAGGATTGCAAATAAAACGGCTGGAACATAAAAAAGAGAGAGGAATCAAATTTCAAACTGGCGGCCCATACTATAGGAAGCTTATGGAAAGCCTGCCGTTCACATTAACACCCGCACAGGTGCACGTGATTAGTGAGATAGAGAAGGATATGGATGGAAAAGAACCAATGCACAGGCTTTTACAGGGTGATGTGGGGTGTGGAAAAACCATCTGTGCAATCATTGCGTCATGTATTACGATAGATAGTGGATATCAGGTTGCTTTTATGGCACCCACAGAAATACTTGCAGAACAGCACTATCTGACTGTCCATAGAACCTTGGAATGGCTGGGAATCCCTGTTGTCCTGTTACGAGGCACTATGGGTAAAGAAAGGGAGAAGATACTGAGTAAAATTCAAGATGGGGAATATCCTGTTGTTATTGGAACGCATGCCCTTATTCAGGAGGATGTCATATTTAAAAAACTTGGTCTTGTTATCATAGACGAGCAACACCGATTCGGCGTGATACAGAGAAAACACTTGAGAGATAAGGGTGTTATTCTACCCCATGTGCTTGTAATGACTGCGACACCTATTCCCCGTACCTTATCAATGGTTGTCTATGGAGACCTTGATGTATCTATCATTGATGAATTGCCCCCGGGTCGACAGAAAGTTGCTACATTTGTGTTTCTGGATAAAGAGAGAGAGAAGGCATACCAGATGATCAGAGAAGAGGTCAGCAGAGGTCATCAGGCATTTATAGTCTATCCTTTGATAGAAGAATCGGAAAAGGTGGATCTTCTCAATGCGAAAGAACGGGCTGCGTTTTTAAAGGAATCAGTCTTTCCCAAGTACAGAATCGGACTTCTTCATGGAAGGATGCGGGCTGAGGAAAAAGAATTTATCATGTCTCAATTTAAAAACAGGGATATAGACATCTTAGTCTGTACCACAGTAATCGAAGTGGGTATAGACATACCGAATGCAACAATTATTGCCATAGAAAATGCTGAACGGTTCGGACTTTCACAACTCCATCAGTTGAGGGGGAGGGTGGGAAGAGGCTTATTTCCTTCCAAATGTATTCTTATTGCATCCTCGAGGAAGACAGACAGGGCAACGAAGCGTATAAAGGTTATGGAAAAGGAGATTGATGGTTTTGCCATTGCCGAAGAGGATATGAAGATACGGGGACCGGGCGAACTCTTTGGTGTACGACAGTCGGGAATGCCCAGATTCAGAATCGGTGACATTGTGCGAGATGGAGATATTATGATGTCTGCAAGAAGAATTGCTCAAGAAATTATAGAACAGACTTCAGAGACAGACCGTGCCATGATTAAAGATATGATACGCATTCGATGGAAAGAGACCCTTCATTTTTCTGATATAGCATAATATCCTGTTGAAAAAACGTGACGACCCTACATAATCTATTGAAAAATGAGCATAATCTGTTACAATTATGCTTTAAAACTTTACCATGCCTACCTATCGTATAACATTTCAACCAAAGGACATAACCTTTCCTGCAGAGGAAGGCGAGATTCTGCTTGATGTGGCCATGAAGGCAGGTGTCCATATAAATGCTTCATGCGGTGGTAATAGTACCTGTGGCAAATGTAAGGTAAGGATTATAGATGGTGATGCAGGTGGTACATTACCATATTCACAGGTTTCTGACGAGGAATTCAATAATGGGATACGGCTTGCATGTAAAACATCTATCCATAGTAATCTTACTGTTGAGATTCCCCTTGAATCGCAGATTGATAGAAGCTTACTTAAAAGAACTATACTCCCCCGTATTCTTTCACCATCTGATATAAAACAGTATGCTACAGGCTGGGTGGTAAAGCCTCTCGTAGAAAAATATTATGTGGAACTTCCTGAACCAACTGCTGATGACAATATCTCAGATGCTGACAGGGTGCTGAGGGAATTGAAGAGGCAATATGCCATTGATGGTCTTACGGTTTCATTCCATGTGCTCAAAGTGCTGAGCAGGGTATTGCGGGACGCTGAGTGGAACGTGACTGTCACTGTTTCTCATGTGGGAAGAGAACACATTATTACGCATATCGAATCAGGAAATACAACGCATATGCATCATGCAATAGCACTTGACATTGGTACTACAACCATCTACGGCCAGCTTCTCAATGCAGGGATATATAAAACGTTACACGAATGGGATATTATTCAGGGAAAGGAAGTATCAGTGCTTGCAGAGGCGTCTGATTACAATAGTCAGATAAGTTATGGCGACGATGTCATATCGCGGATTATGTATACCAGGAAAAAGGGCGGACTCAAGAGGCTTCAGAAGGCTCTTATTGATACACTGAATGCTGTAAACAAAGAATTGGTGGACAAGGGAAGTATCAGTCCAGAATCTATAACCCATATAGTATTGGCAGGGAATACGACCATGACCCATCTTGCCCTTGGTGTGGACCCCCGATATCTCATGCTTGCTCCCTATACGCCAGCCATTACATCAATACCCGTATTGAAAGCAGAAGACCTCAATCTGATTACCAACAAACATGCATCCCTGTACTTTGTCCCCTGCGTAGCATCCTATATAGGAGGAGATATTGTTGCAGGCATTATTGCCACCGGGATTTTTCAGAGAGAAAACGTTACCCTGTATATGGATATTGGTACCAATGGAGAGATTGTGCTTGGTAACAAGGACTGGCTCATGGCTGCTTCATGTTCTGCAGGTCCTGCGTTTGAAGGCGGAGGAATAAAATATGGCATGAGAGCAGGAAAAGGCGCTATAGAACAGGTACATATTCATCCTTCAACCTATGAGCCCATGATAGGAACCTTTGAAAAGGCAAAGCCAGCTGGTATATGTGGTTCAGGTCTTATTGATATTGTTGCTGAACTTCTTATGGTTGGTCTTATTGATCAGAACGGTAAATTCAGAGAAAAAAGGTTAACAGAGAGGGTGCGAAAAGGTGAGGATGGAACTGAGTATGTACTGTGTTATGCAAAGGAGACAGCAATCAATAAGGATATTGTCATTACAGAGGTAGATATGGACAATATCATGAGAGCAAAGGCTGCAATGTATGCGGGCTGCAAAGTCCTTCTCAGGAATGCTGGCCTGACGTTTCAGGAGATTGATACGATCATTATTGCTGGTGGTTTTGGTCACTATATCAACCCGGAAAAGGCTCAGTTGATAGGGCTTCTTCCGGAAATACCGTCTGATAGATTCATATTTGTGGGGAATGGTTCACTTCTCGGAGCACGGCTTCTATCGTTTTCTCATGAGCTTCTACGAGAAGCAGAAAGAGTTGCCTCATCCATGACCAATATAGACCTTTCTCAATCGCATGCATTTATGGATGAATTTATGGCAGCCATGTTTCTTCCCCATACAAACCAGAAAGAATTTTCACAGGTTTTTGAAAAAGTAACATAGTATTATATAGTTATAGTATACACAGCGCCAGGCATATTCATCACAATGAACCAACAATGAAAAACATGACAAGAATTATTGCAATGGCTGGAAAAGGAGGAGTTGGGAAAACCACAATTGGTGCCCTGCTCATACGGTATCTTATTGAAGAGGTACAGAATGGCCCGGTGCTTGCAGTTGATTTAGACCCTAACTCGAACCTGAATGAGCTTCTCGGGGTGAAAGTGAAAGGCACCATTGGTGACGCTCGAGAATTAATAAAAAAAGATGTGCCCCAGGGAATTACCAAGGATGTATGGCTCGAATACAAGGTCCATGAAGCTATTGTAGAAGGCAAGGGATTTGATTTACTTGTGATGGGAAGAACTGAAGGCCCTGGTTGTTACTGCGCAGTCAATAGTCTTGCGAAACGGAGCATTGATACCTTAAAGACAAACTACCCCTATGTTGTTGTAGATAATGAGGCAGGTATGGAGCATATAAGCCGCCTTGTTACCCAGGATATTGATGACCTCATTGTCATATCAGATGCTACTTCTCGAGGGATTATGACAGTCAGAAGGATTGTTAATCTTGTCAAGAACCTCAATTTGAATATTGAAAGGATTCATATAATCATCAATAGATTTAGAGGGGAGGATGAAAATATATTGAGGGGTATAGCAGAGCAGAATGGACTTGCCATAGAAGGGACAGTGAGAGAAGATGAGAGCATTGTAAGAGCAGACCATGAAGGAAAGACAATTTTTTCAATGGAAAAAACATCCTGTGCTTTCAGTGACGCATATAGAATATTCAGGAACATGTTAGCACAGTAGTGATGATGATTAGTATAGAGAGAAGGGGTATGATATGTCTGCACTTATTATAAAAGGGACAGAGATAGCTTCCCGGATACGGGAAGAGATAAAACAAGAGGTATCCTATTTGAAGGAAAGGCATCACATTATACCAGGACTTGTAACGATCATCGTAGGTAAAAATCCTGCATCTGTAAGCTATGTAACCGCAAAACAGAAAACAGCTCACGAACTTGGTTTCTTTTCCATTCAGGAGGATATGGACGAGACAATCTCTGAAGACGAATTGCTCAAGGTAATCATGAAATACAATCAAGACCCACATATACACGGCATACTTGTACAACTGCCACTCCCTGGTCATATCAATGAAGCAAAAGTACTCTATGCAATCAATCCTGATAAAGATGTGGATGGTTTTCATCCAGTGAATATGGGACGATTAATGATCGGGCAACCCCGTTTTTATCCCTGCACGCCCTATGGAATCCGCGAACTTCTCATGCGGAGTAATATCACGATTCATGGTGCACACGTTGTTGTAGTGGGACGAAGCAATATAGTGGGTAAACCAATTGCCATGATGCTCTGCCAGAAAGCTGAGGGAGCCAATGCAACGGTTACGATATGCCATACCGCGACACGGGATCTTGCGTTCTATACACGCCATGCAGATATTCTCATTGTTGCTGCAGGAAGACCAAAGGCAATTACTGCTGACATGGTGAAAGACGGTGCCACTGTTATTGATGTTGGTGTAAACAGGATAGGCGTAACGTCTGAGGGCAAAGCTCGATTGTGTGGAGATGTAGATTTTGAAGAAGTAAAGGAAAAAGCATCTGCCATTACACCGGTACCTGGTGGTGTTGGCCCCATGACGATTACCATGCTCATGCTGAATACGCTGAAGGCAACAAAAATGTTTTATGGCGTATAGATGATAGTTCATAGTTGTATTGTATGTGATATCATCAAAGAGCTATGAACGATGAGCAATTTTGGAGGAACGATGGCTGATTATACCTATGAGGAGAGAGAAAACTTTGAGGGCAAGCGCGTAAAGATTTTAGGGGCAACCTATGAAAAGGGTAAACCCGAAGAAAGCTTGAATTGGAGAGAAAAGTTTGATACCCGTGATGATATAGTGAAGTATTTAAAAAGCGCTCTCCGTTACTGGTACAGTACCGAGTGGTACGGTAGTGAAAAGAGAAAGCATGAAGCATGATAGTATACATATGCCATAACAATTTTTGAGAAGGAGAAGGTTTGATGGATTTTCAGATTCCAAAAATAGGATATACAGGACAAATCAATGAAATTACCATTGGATATGGTTCCAAATCTATAACGGTTGGCGGGGAGCGGTGTTATCCTTTCTATCTTTTTGAAGGGCTGATGCCTCATCCTCCGAGAGTAGCTTTTGAAATATGGGATCATGAACCTCAGGACTGGCAGCCATGGGCTTTAGAACCGTACAGGGATGTTATACACGATCCTGTTGCGTGGGCAAAAAAATGTGTTGACACATTTGGAGCTCACGCAATTGCGCTCCAGCTGAAGAGTGCAGATCCCAATGGTATGAATGCAGATGTGGATAAGGTTGTAGGTGTTGTACACGATGTTGTTACTTCTATCGAGGTGCCCTGTATTATATGGGGCTGTGGCAACGATGAAAAGGATGCGGTGTTGCTCAGGCGCATAGCAGAAATATGCGAAGGGAAGAATGTAGCCCTTGGTCCTGTATCAGAGAAAAATTTTAAACAGATAGGAGCCACAGCAATAGGGTATAATCAGGTTGTTATTGCATCAACACCGATTGATGTAAATCTTGCAAAGCAGTTGAATATCCTGCTTGGCAATCTTGGTGTTGCTGATAATAAAATTATTATGGATCCCACAACCGGTGGACTTGGGTATGGACTCGAATACACGTACTCTGTTATGGAGAGAGACAGAATGGCGGCACTGACACAGGAAGATGTCAAATTACAGTACCCCATCATATGCAACCTTGCCAGTGAGGTATGGAAAACACGGGAGACACGATTGAAACAGGATGAAGAGCCACGGCTTGGAGATGAAAAGAGAAGATCAATTCTTATGGAGGCAGTCACTGCTGTGACACTGCTCATTGCCGGAGCAGATATCATTGTTATGAGGCACCCTGACGGTATACGTCTTGTAAACGATATTATTACAGAATTGATAGGATGAAGGGGGCGGAATGGCAGAAGAGAAAGTGAAAAGTATTGATAGTGCCACGATTGAACTTATTAAAAAGGCCGAAGATGACAATATACACACAGTCTTTTCTCGTGCTGATGAAATAAAACCATGTCCCATTGGGGTTGAGGAGAGTTGCTGTAAGATATGTGCCATGGGTCCCTGCAGACTACCCCGAATAAAGAAAGGTGAGACAAAACCACGGACAGGCGTATGTGGCGCAACTATTGAAACGATTGTAGCAAGAAATTTTGCACGGAAAATAGCAGCAGGCACAGCCTCCCATTCGGATCATGCACGGGAAGTTGTAGAAACCTTTATAAAAACTGCCCGTGGAGAAACACAAGGATTTGCGATTAAGGACGAAGTGAAACTCATGGAAGTAGCCCTTGATTTTGGTATTGCCATAGAAGGAAGAACCCCCAGGGAAATTGCCCTCGAGCTTGGAGAGAAGGCGTTTATGGAATTTGGCAAACAGCACGGAGAGCTTGCGTATGTTAAAAAGGCCCCTCTCAGAAGACAGGAAATATGGCGTCAACACGGGGTTGTTCCGAGAGGCATTGACAGGGAAGTAGTAGAAATTATGCACAGGACGCACATGGGTGTTGATCAAGATTATACACACATCATTCAGCAGGCAACACGATGCGCTCTTGCTGACGGGTGGGGCGGATCAATGATTTCCACTGATTTGCAGGATATAATGTTTGGTACACCAGTGCCCACCCTGGGAACAATAAACCTTGGTGTATTAAAGGAAGATCATGTAAATCTTGTTGTTCATGGTCATGAACCTCTTCTCCCGGAACTCCTTGTGGTTGCCAGTCGTGATCCAGTAATAAAAGAAAAGGCAGCCCAGGTGGGTGCAAAGGGGATCAATCTTGCCGGTATGTGCTGTTCTGCAAATGAAATACTTATGCGCCACGGTATTCCCTGTGCCGGTAATTTTCTTCAGCAGGAACTCGCATTGATAACCGGTGCTGTTGAGCTTATGACTGTGGATGTCCAGTGTGAGATGCAGGGGTTGCACTATGTGGCAGAATGTTTTCACACAAAGCTGATAACCACATCTGATAGGGCGAAGATTGAAGGCGCAACACATATAGAATTTAAGCCTGAGAATGGTTTAGATACCGCTAAAAAGATATTACACATGGCTATTGAGAATTTTCCTAACAGACGCCATGCAGTCTATATCCCAAGCCATTCCCAGGATACCGTTGTAGGTTTTAGTCACGAAACAATCAATTACCTTTTAGGAGGATTGTTCAGAGCAAGCTACAGACCATTAAATGATAATATCATGAATGGAAGGATACGGGGTGTGGCAGGTGTTGTGGGATGTAATAATGTTCGCACCCCACACGATTCGGCACACATTGCGTTGATTAAAGAACTTATCAAACATGATGTCCTTGTTTTGACAACAGGATGCGCAGCTATGGCATGTGGTAAAGCAGGTCTCCTGACACCAGAAGCATCGGCATTATATGCGGGCTCAGGGTTGGCGGAAGTGTGCGAGGCTGTGGGCATACCGCCTGTTCTTCATCTTGGTTCCTGTATTGATAATTCGAGGATTCTTATTGCTGCAACTGCTATGGTAAAAGAGGGTGGTCTGGGAGATGATTTGAGTGATTTACCTGCTGCGGGTGCAGCACCTGAATGGATGAGTGAAAAGGCCATTGCCATTGGACATTATTTTGTTGCCTCTGGAATATTTACTGTTTTTGGCACCACATGGCCCACTCTTGGAAGTGAGAGGGTAACAAAATACCTCTTTGAAGATTTTGAAGACCTCTTTAAAGGCATGTGGGCATACGAGGCAGATCCCCTGAAGGCAGCACACCTCATGATTGAGCATATTGATAAAAAAAGAAAAGCTCTCGGTATTGATAAGGCACGGGAAAGGGTACTCTTTGATATGGCAATGAGAAGGGCCCTGGATTAGGAATCGGTTCACAGAGGAGGAAAGGGATGTCACGGATTATAGCATCAGCAGCTATACGAGGGTCGTACAAGATATTCACAAAAGCAGAAAAACAATATGAAGAAGCCCTCGAAAAATACGGCCCTGAACAGGAAATAGGTTTTCCTAATACAGCCTATTATCTCCCTATTATTTACGCAATAACCGGCATAGGGGTTTCAAAAATAAAAGATATAAAAAGAATACTTGATATCTGCAGGAGGCTTATTCCTCCACCTGTACGAGAACACACACCGCTTCCGTATCTTGCTCCAGCTCTTGATGCAGGTATGGCAACATTCTTTGCAGAGGAGATTATAGAGGCTTTACGGTACCTTGAGGAGCCTGACTGTTATGCAGCGAACAGTGAAGAAATAACAGAGAAGACCATCTGGTTAGGAGCAGCCAACGATGTGATTTTCAGAAAAAGAGGTGTGGAATTCGTTGATGGAACAGCACCGGGGTTTGCTGCTGTAGTGGGTGCAGCACCTGACTCCGAGACCGCATCACGCATAGCCCTTGAGCTTCAGGAAAAAAATCTCTATGTCTTCATGTGTGGTGAACATGAGGGAAAACGGTTTGCTGAGCAGCTTATTGATGCAAATGTTCAGATTGGTTGGCCAACGCGCCTTGTATCGTTTGGTCCTGATATTTATCAGGCGGTTTTTGCAATAGGTTTTGCATGTCGCGTTGCCATGGCATTTGGAGGGATCAAACCTGGCGATTTCAGAAAAAATCTCATTTACAACAAAGACCGAACCTATGCATTTGTCCTTGCCCTTGGTGATGTGACAGATGAATGGTATGCAAACGCTGCTGGTGCTATAAACTGGGGTTTTCCCACAATAGCAGACACTCCCATTCCTCAGGTATTGCCTACCGGTATATGTACGTATGAGCATGTCGTATCTAACATCCCCCATAACCAGATTGTTCAAAAGGCAGTTGAGGTAAGGGGGCTCAAGGTTCAGGTGTCAAAGATTCCTATTCCAGTTTCATACGGTCCTGCATTTGAAGGTGAAAGGGTTCGTGGCGAAGACATATATATTGAAATGGGTGGAGGTAGAACGATAGCAGTAGAGTGGACAACATCAAAACAGATGCATGAAGTGGAAGACGGGAAGGTCGAAGTCATAGGACCAGATGTCACTGATGTGCCTCAGGGGTCACGACTCCATTTTGCCATGGTTGCAGAAGTTGCTGGAAGGAATTTTCAGGAGGATTTTGAACCCATCCTTGAACGGCAGAACCATCATTTAATCAATCAGGCTCAGGGGATTATGCACATCGGTCAGAGGGATATCGCATGGATACGGATTTCAAAACAGGCAGTGGAAAAAGGGTTCAGACTCGAGCATATTGGTAAGATCATCCACGCAAAATATCATCAGGATTTTGGAACAATCTTTGACAAGGTACAGATAAAAATCTATACCGATGAAGAAAGGGTACGCGAGATTCTTGAAAAAGCACGATCTGTGTATGAAAAGAGAGATCAGAGGATTGAAGGGATGACAGACGAAAGTGTAAACACTTTTTATTCGTGTATTTTATGTCAGTCCTTTGCTCCTAACCATGTGTGCATTATCAGCCCGGAACGGACAGGACTCTGTGGCGCATACAACTGGCTTGACTGCCGCGCTGCTTATGAGATCAATGCTGAAGGTCCTAATCAACCGGTTGAAAAAGGTACATGTATTGATGAGCAGTATGGTCAGTTCAAGGGTGTCAATGAGTACGTTACAAAAGCCTCGAGACAGAAAGTGACGGAGGTAAGTCTTTATAGTCTCATGGTATCTCCTATGACAACGTGTGGTTGCTGTGAATGTATTGCTGCAATTCTTCCCATGGCCAACGGCATTATGACAGTGGACAGAGATTATACAGGCATGACTCCCTGTGGCATGAAATTCACCACCCTTGCGGGCTCAGTCGGTGGTGGGGCTCAGACACCGGGTTTTCTTGGGCACAGTAAATTCAATATTACCCAGAAAAAGTTTCTTAAGGGTGATGGTGGGCTATTAAGAATTGTATGGATGCCTAAAAGATTGAAGGGGGAGATTTATGAGCGTCTGAGAAAACGCGGAGAGGAACTCGGGATTCCAAACCTCCCTGATATGATTGCTGATGAAACGGTTGCCAATACAGAGGAAGAGGTGGTCGAATATATAACACAGAAGGGGCATCCATGCCTCACCATGGAACCATTGATATAACAAATCAAGTAGATTATTGGTATAGATAGATATTACCTGAATGTGAGAAAAGGAGTAGAGCATGGCGCTTACAGGGATACAGATTTTTAAGCTTCTTCCAAAAACGAATTGCGGAGACTGTAAATTTCCTACATGTCTTGCCTTTGCTATGGCTCTTGCAGCAGGCAAAACAGAACTTGACCTCTGTCCCCATGTGACAGCAGAGGCGCGGGAAGCACTTTCAGATGCAAGCACTCCACCTATCAGACAGATCACTATCGGCACCGGTGAGTATGAAGTGCGGATAGGTGGTGAAACCGTCATGTTCAGGCATGAAAAGACATTCTTCAATAAACCAGGATTTGCCATACTATTAACAGATACTATGAACGACGAGGGGGTGGAAAGACGGTTTTCGCAGCTTGCTTTATGTCAGTATGAACGTGTTGGTCTTGTTCTCAGGCCTGAACTCGTTGCATTGAAGCATACAGGTCACAGGGAACAATTTATTAATCTTGTAAAGCGGGCATCCAATGCACCGTATAGCATCATAGTGATGTCACCTGATACGTCGGTTATGAAAGAAGCGCTTGGGATTGTGGGGGCACGAAAACCACTTATCTATGCTGCCACGAGTGAAAATTATGAATCCTTTGGAGCCTTGTCAAAAGAATACAACTGTCCTCTAACGGTGAAAGGAAATGGACTTGAGGATACAGCAACGCTTATTAAAAAACTCACGGATACGGGCTTAAAAGACCTTGTCGTAGACACGTCCACACGAACATTAAAAGAGAGTTTTCAGGAGCAGGTGATTATCAGGAGGGCAGCCTTATTGAGCAAGTACAAACCGCTTGGCTTTCCTACCATAACATTCCCCTGTGAAATGACGGATACCCTCATGAAAGAAACGCTCATTGCATCGTGTTTTGTTGCCAAGTATGCGGGGATTATTGTTTTGAGTGACCTTCAAGGAGAAAGCATTTTTCCACTGCTACTCCAGCGATTGAATATATACACAGATCCTCAAAGGCCTATGACAACCCAGGAGGGTATTTATCCGATCAATAACCCAGATAAGGCATCCCCTGTTCTTGTTACCTGTAATTTTTCTCTTACCTATTTTATTGTTAGCGGTGAAATTGAAAATTCACGGGTTCCCAGTTGGCTGTGCGTTATGGATACTGAGGGCTTATCTGTCATGACTGCATGGGCTGCTGGAAAGTTTGTTGGAGATCTGGTGGGTGCGTTTATAAAACGATGCGGAATAATTGAAAAGGTGGAACGGAAAAGATTAGTTATCCCCGGGTATGCTGCTGCCATTCTCGGTGACCTGGAAGAAGAACTCCCCGGATGGGAAATTCTTATAGGACCTCGTGAGGCAGCTCACATACCGGCATTTTTAAAGACTTTAAAATAATAGTATAAAGCAGTAACGATTCTATAGAGAGGATTGAAAAAAGGTAATTGTCGATGGTATTGATTGGTGAAAATTTGAATATTATGTCACGGAGGATAGGCGAAGCATTGAAGCAGAGAGATTCTCAACCCATTCAGGAGATGGCGATTGCACAGGTTGAAGCAGGAATGGATATGATTGATGTAAACCTTGGCCCTGCAAGAAAAGGAGGGGCTGAGCTCATGGAATGGGTTGTGAACATTATTCAGGAGGTTGTGGATCTCCCCCTTTCCTTAGATACTACCAACGTAGAAGCAATGGAGGCAGGCCTTCGGGTACATAGAGGAAGAGCACTCATTAACTCTATTTCTGCACGACCTGAAAGGATTGAAGCGCTGATGCCACTTGTGAAACGATACAATGTACCTTTTGTTGGCCTTTTGCTTGGTATGGAGGGTATTCCCCGGGATGCTGATGAACGGGCATTGCTTGCAGTACAATTCATGTCAGTAGCAGAAGAATACGGGATACCCGCTTCTGATATATGGTTTGACCCTATTGTACTCCCCATCAATACCCAGCAAATGCAGGTTCAGGGTTGCACTGAATTTGTTAAGATGCTTCCTGACCTTGCTCCGCAATCAAGGTCAACCTGTGGTCTTTCCAACGTATCAAATGGAGTCCCGCGAGAACTGCGGGGCATTATAAACAGAACCTACATCATCATGCTAAAACGCTATGGCCTGTATTCTGCCATTGTGGATGCCTTTGATAAAGAACTGAAAGCAATTGTTGAGGGGAAAATGGAAGCCGTTGAACACCTTATTTATAAAGCTATGGATGGCGAGGAAATAGATATTTCAAAACTTTCAAAAGAAGAAATTGATTATGTAAAGACCGCAAAAATCCTTCTTGGTAAGACCATATATTCTGATTCATGGCTTCAAGTCTAAACAGGTTACTGTACCTGTTGTACAATATGGATGAACTGTTCCCATCGGTATTCTGAAAGCGCTGCATAATTGAGAAGTTTGTGTACAAGATGGTAGTTTGAGATTATGCGTTTCTGCATATCGTTCATTGGTATATGCTGTGCAAGTGTTTTTACTGTTCCAACGATGAAGAGCCACCATACACACTGCTCAAAGCGTTCTTTACTGAACCATAGAATATTTTCGTATCTGTTAACGAGAAGGAACTCCTGAAACTCTTTATCCTTTACCATTGACTCAACGAAAACATCCATTGCGTTTTCTTGTATCATCCAGCTTTGATAACGTGTTGCAATAGTAATTATCTGCACTAACTCTGGCAGAATCTTTTCACTGCAGCCTGATTCCTGTAATACCTGATTGAGTATGGTGCCAAGAGATAATTCATGAATGAAAGCATAACTGATTTTATCTGCGTCCACATCACTACCTGCCACCCTACCGAGGGCGTGTACACATAGCCACCCAAAAAGAGCGTATAGTCGTGTAGAATCTTCCTTCAGATAACGCTGTAGGTCCCTGATGGGCCTTTCCAAGGATTCATCATCTGTGACGTGAAAGGAGAGGACGTGTGCTATTGCTGCAAGGGTCGTCCGTATTTCCTTTCTAATATGGTGTATATCGGCTGACGTATGTTTATAGGCTTGGAGAGCCTGCAGGAGTTCCAGAACGGTTTGCTCTATACTGTCTGCAAGATTGTGTGGAAGTATGTCTGGTTTATTTTCCTCAGACACCATCCATGTATGGGTGACATTCTGCAACATTTCTACGTTGACGAGTTGTCTGAATGCGTGGTGAAGTGGCTGTAACAGCATTTCTGTAAGTGCTTCTTCTATATGTGGAACCCCGCGGCCATGGAGATATTCTGTGAGACGTTTATAGTGATGCCATTCATTGTCGTGTATCTGCCCTATGAAGTAAAATACATGGTACTGGTATGGTCCCAATTCTAAATAAAGCCCTTTTTCCTGGAGCTCCTTGGTGTATCGTATATATTCAAGATTGGTCACAAGGTCCCTGAAGATGACGAAATACTCTTTGTCTGTAGTGAGGTGTAATCCCTCTGCTATGGTTTTTTGTATTAAACGACGCTTCTCTTCTTCCACTTTTTTGTCTGAGTAAGCAGCAGATACCTTTATCCAGCCACGTGTTGTATTATTTTTATTGTTGTATGCCACAAGAACACGTTCATCACCGAACCCATTTGAATAGGCAAAAACATTTTCATTTACAATACCTTCACCAGTAAAAAAATCATAGAGGAGGAAGTGTTCCACGCCTGCAAAAAGATACCTCTTGTGGAGGAGCGGAAATATTTCGCGATTGTGTCTCTCTATAAGATATGTATCCGGTTCTTCTGACCAGTACGCACGCCGGTATTCCATTCCATATTTTTCCGCGAACCCTTCAATCTGACCATGACCGAACATTGGAAGTCCTGGCATGGTTACCATGAGTGTACACACACCGAAATACTTATTACCTTTTCCAAACTGATCTACAGCAGTTCGTTCATCAGGATTATTCATAAAATTGACGAATCTTCGTAATACTTCTGGATCAAATTCCAGCGTATTTTTAATGACCATCCGGTATTTGGCATTTTCCTCATCCCGGAGCATGTTCATGAATGCACTGTTGTACACCCGATGCATACCCAGCGTTCGCACAAAGTACCCTTCGAGAAGCCAGAAGGCTTCAGCAAGAAGGAGGGTATCTGGTGCTTCAACTGCTACACGGTCTACCACCTCTCTCCAGAACTCATTGGGCATGAGCCTATTGAATTCATCTTTTGTAAGACCAAACTCGGACCGCGTGGGTATGGCTCCACCAGAACCGGGTTCAGGAAACCAGAGCCGATGGAAATGACGATTCGTTAATGTCATGGCAGCATCAAAACGGATGATAGGAAACTTCCGTGCCACATGGAGAATTGTCTGGATCATCGCTTCACGAACTGCAGGATTCAGATAATTGAGTTGCGCAGTATCATTCCACGGCATACTCGTACCATCATTACCATGATAGATATATTGTTCTGATCCGGTCCACCTATCCAGACGTTTGAATACAACCGCTGCATCAGTACGATTGTAATAATGGTCTTCAATGTAGATGCTGACCCTTTCATCGCGAGAAAGGTCTGGTCCATTAAACGAATACCATGGAAAAGGATTGTAAGGGAGTGATATAAACCAGTCAGGATGTTCAATCACCCATTTGGAATAGATGCCCATGTGATTGGGCACCATGTCGCTGGCAAGGCGTATGCCATATCTCCATGCCCTCTGTTTTAAGTTTTCATACGCTTCTTCACCTCCGAGGTCTGAAGCTATGGCGTAATCAAAGAGTGAGTACGCTGAAGGAACAGCCTCAGGATTCCCGCACAGCTGCTTTATTGTTTGTGATGAAGGGCTTCTCTCCCACACACCAATGAGCCACAAACCAGTAAAACCCTGCATGGAAAGGGTTTCCAGTTCTTCATCAGGAATATCGTTGAGTTTAGCAATGGAACATTGATATTTTTTTGAGAGCTGATCAAGCCATACATAAATATTCTTAGCAATTAATACAAGTCGTGGCATCCATTCACGGTCAGGGCTGAAACGTTCTCCTTCAATCTCCAGTGCAGTATATTGTAAGACTTCAGCGATACCATGACCGATAAAGGGCAATTTCTGTTCCTCTTTAAAAACATCGAGACCCTTCAATAGTCGGTGAAAGAACTTACGAAGGAGGTAACCCCAGTGCTTACGGATATACTCAAGCTGTCCTGAAAGGGAGTGGGGAGATTCAATGGCAGGAGTGCGAAGCATAGCTATGAGATTCTGGTTATAGGGTCCAAAGGGAGGATTATATTCAAAGAACTTCCATAGCTCTGCGATGAGAGCAAGATAGGATGTATATTTTTTTAAGCCCGTATCGTCAAAAAGCTCATGAAACGGCGCGAAGGCAGGGTTCATATTGGCAAGCCAGAGTAAGAGCACCTCTTCGAGGATGATCTGTCGGTGAGGGATACCTGATGTTTCCCCATAAAGATACTCTTCAGCAGTCTGTTCGCCCGTGTACACAGAGAGACATGGAAATTCATTGAGAAAATAACGGAGAGTGGTATCAACCTTTTCAATCCCAATGTTAGTGTCAAGCTCTCTAATGGCCAATGCCATGATATCTTTATTAATCTGTTCCCGATATAACCCGACTATATGGTGAATTATTTCATCAATAAGACCCATGGCATTGAGGTCACCTGGCTTTACAGCTTGTTCCGGGTGGTGTAGCAAGTCTTTCTTTTCATTCATTTTCTGGGCAAAGATGCGGACAGCATGAAGATTGGGGAGTATGACATTGCCGCTCAAAGAGTAGAGGGACTCATCGAAACGATACAGATCCCGCGCTTTACGAGATATATGAAATTCCATTACAGGATATGAAACAGTCATGCATGCACATGCTATCATACAGGTTGTTGTTAATCAATACAGACGACGAATACTGGGGTCTACAGGTATTTGACTTATTGGTGTGTGGTTGTTAATATATGAAAAATTTTACGTCTCCACAGGTAACCATGGAAAAACCATCGATGCTGACGACCATTAAAGGATTGGTCATAATGTCACGCCCCCCATTCCATTCTGTGGGTGTTTTGCCTTTCCTTTTGGGTGCCCTTCTTGCATACCGTATGTATGGTGTGTTTCATGTAGCTGTCTTTGTGTGGGGTATTATTGCAGTAATATTAATTATGCTCAGTACGTATTATAATGGGGAGTACAGTGATATTGTAGAAGATCGGTTGTTGACGCCAATGGGAAGGAGCATTTTTCACGGGGGGAGCGGCATAGTGGCAACTGATATGTTATCTGATATATACGCAAAAAAGGCGGGCTATGTAACACTTATACTGGCTGTTCTCATCGGACTTATTATACAGTTTTATTATAAAACCGGTCCTCTGACCATTCCCCTTGGAATTGTCGGTATTCTGTCAGGTTTTTTCTACTCCAAGATGCCTTTACGATGGGTGGCAAAAGGAATCGGTGAAATATTAATAGGCATCTGCTATGGCTGGCTTCCTGTTGCTGTTTCATTTTACATTCAGCATGGAACGATTGACAGTATTGTTCACTGGGTTTCAGTTCCCATTGCCTGTACTATCTTCAATGTCATTCTTATCAACGAGTTTCCGGATTACCACGCAGATTTGATTGCGAAAAAGAATCATCTCGTCATACGACTTGGAAAAGAGAAAGCGGCGTATCTATATATTGTTGTGGCTGCCATTGCATGGGTAGCGTATCTGCTCTCCATTCAACAGGGAATACCTCCCATCGCCCTCATAGTCTATTCCCCTATTTTTATTGTCTCATTGATAGCGGTATTCATGATGTTCGGTAAGAAATATCGTGAAAGAAGATTGCTGGAAATCATGTGCGGTCTGACCATAGTTACCAATTTAGGAACAACCCTTTCGTATATTATTGCCCTTTGGTGGAGTATGTAAGCAATGGGAAAAAACATTTCCTCTTCTATATCGTTAAGGCGTATATTCTGGCCCCCAACATTGGTGTTAAAACAATTCGGCAGTATCCTCTATTTTAAACATCTGGTAAAATGGAAAAAATTTGGCACATGGCTTACCACACATAGTATGAAGTCACTTCCTGTGGCTGCAGGAGCTATCGGTATGGGTTGTATAGGATTTCCTGCCCACCCTGCGTGGGAAGTAACTTCGGCGTGTAATCTCCGGTGTATACACTGCCATGCAACATCAGGGAAACCTTCTCCGGATGAACTAACTACAGATGAAGCAAAGAAATTTATAGACGAACTGGCGAAAATCGATGAATTCAGAATGCTTGTGTATACCGGTGGTGAACCCCTCATGAGGCCCGATCTGTTAGAGCTTCTCGAACATTCGAAAAAAGCAGGGTTGGCTAATGTGATTGCCACAAACGGTACGCTCATTAATGAGGATATTGCGTTCAGAATGAAGGAGGCAGGGGTTGTTGGTGCAGCAGTCAGTCTTGATTCTTCGGCAAGAGATATCCACAATAAAATCAGGTCCAATTCACAGGCATTTGAGCTTGCAATGGAGGGCATACGAGCAATAAAAAAAGCAGGTATCCTCTTACAGATCAATGTTACTGCCATGGAATATAATGTTGAAACCATGGATGGGCTTATAGAGCTTGCAGAAAGTTCAGGCTCTGGCATTATGCTGTTATATCAACTTGTTCCTGTGGGAAGGGGTAGCAATATTGAAGAAGCAACCCTGGATGTTGCTGAAAATGAAAGACTTCTAAAATTTTTAGCTGAAAAACAAAAGGATATTTCGACGATCATTGAACCCGTAGCAGGACCCCAGTACTGGCCATATCTAATGGAACTGAGACACAAGAAGAATCCCGTATGGCTGAAGCTTGCTGAATATATGTTTCATGGATGTGCTGCGGGCAGGGGGTTTGTGTATATCAAAGCCAATGGTGATGTATGGCCTTGTCCCTTTGTGGAAGTCAAAGCAGGGAATGTAAAAACAGAATCATTTGAATCGATATGGAACCACAGTGAGGTGTTTGTTAATTTACGGAAGCGTGAAGAGACACTTCGGGGTGCCTGTGGCGAATGCCAGTATAGAAAGATATGTGGAGGATGTCGGGGTAGGGCTATGGCATACCACGGTGATTATTTAGAGGAAGACCCATCGTGTTTTATTCATACATTATCATGTGACACAGAACGCGTTATTGCCCGAACTGTGATTTGATTACTGTGAGATTTTCTTGAATTTTCTTGATGTAGGGTATTTCAGGGGTGCTGTAATGATACATGAGATATTCATACACAGACCCCATAGCTTTGAAACGATTTAATACGATCTTTTCGAAAAAGAACGGCGTGTTTTGTATGAGATGCTCAGGGCTCTCAAATATCATTGCACCCATGGCACGGAGTTTCTCAATACCCTCAAATTGATACGCTTCTTCATATTCCTTATATAATACGGGAAGTTTATCAATGTAATCAGGTGCAGACATTTGTCCAAGAAAATCAGCAGTACCAAGGGCAAAACCGAGTATTTTTCCTTCCTCTGAGGTAAAGTGGATATCCTCGAGAATAACACGGACCCCTGTACAGCGAATGGCATTCTGGACAACGACAATCTGGTGCTCTGTGAGCCCGATCCTGGGTAAATAGGAGCCTGCAAAATCTACACTCCTCTGGATGTGGATAAAGGTGTATTTGGCACCAGTGCCTTGCTGGTCGTCCATGGTTTTCATATATCCTGTGTCGTGGAGAAGTACTGCAATAATGCCAAGATCAAAATAATTTTTTAGAATTTTTGATGATTCCTTTGCCTTATTCCAGCCATCAATAATCTCTATGAAAGGCGGAATTGTCTGCAACGTATGAGAAAAATCATGATACTGAGCATCGCATCTTTGAAATCCACTTCTCTCTCCATTGAAGAGGTCAATGACGTCATTGAAGACTGTCTCGATGAGGTCAGTGTTCTCTGTACCATAGTTTGTACTGTAAATTGATTTAATACTCTGCATTATGTTTTTGTGTACTTCGCACCCTTTTATAAATGTCATAGAGATCCTGTTATTGAAATGTTTTTGTTGTGGAAACGTTACATCATATCTTAAAGAATAATGAAAAACAAGTTGCTACAGTGTCGGAGCCTTTCTTATAAGATAAGTACGGTAATAGTCTTTAAAAAAGATGCCATAGATAATAAATGTAGCAAGGAGACTTAAAAAACCGATAAGATAGAGATTACCGCCAGTGCCATACTTAACGAGAAATATAACAAGTAAAAGAATGATGCCTGCAATAATAGATTTTATGATTTCGCGGATTGTTTGACGCATGAGTCTATACTGTGTTTTTTTCTTCAGAATGATAAGAAGAAGAGCAAAATTGTAAAAAGAAACAATAGAGGTAGCGAGAGCAATGCCGAGGTTGTGGAATGGGACCATAAGGAGTGATGCAAGGACAGCATTGAGAGCAATAGAAGTGATACCAACAATAGCAGGCGTTTTTGTATCATGAAAGGCGTTGAAGATGCGTACAAAAGAAATGGAGAGTGCATAAAACAGAAGACCAATACTATACCCGAACAGTGCCCTATTTGTGATAAAAGTATCACGAGATGTAAATGCACCGCGTTCGTATAAAATTTTAACTGCTACGTCACCGACAGAACAGAGTATAATAGTGGCGGGGATTAAGGTAATACAGAGAAGAATGATCGTACTATCTGTGTGAATAAAGATCCGCTTCCAGTCATTCTCATGATAAAACTTCGATATTTTTGAAAACATCACAGTGTACACAGGAACTGCAAAGAGACTGAAGGGGAGTATAAATATCCTGAAGGCGTACGAGAGGGCAGCAACCTCTCCGTGAGGGAGGTACGATCCAATAACCCTTCCCACAAAACTGTTTATGGGTACAATGGATGTGGCAATGAGAGCTCCGGTGAAGAGATTTTTTGCTTCCTTTACTGTGGGATGAGAAAGGGAGAGTTTTGCCATATACCGGATGTTATATTTTTTCAAAAAGGGAAATTGAATGACTATCTGAAGAAAAGCACCCAGCGTAACACCGATGGCAAGGCTGTATATGCCGTATCGTTTGCTCAAAAGAAGTGCAGTTATGATAAATGCGAGATTCCATATAATCCCTGATAGCTCTGGAGCTGCAAAATGCTCTTTAGCGTTGAGAAAGGCTTTCATTATGGAGAGTACGGTATGGAGTGTTATGACGGGAATCATAATAATGAAAAGGAACTGTGTCACCTTTTTCGCCTCTGGTTTAAAACCCGGTCCAATCAATTCAGCAATGGTACCGCTCAGTACCAGAAATACTATGGAGACGAAAAGGGTAATAAGAAGGGAGAGGTTGATAAACGTTGAATATATTTCCGAATATTCCTTATCGTCGTGAAGGTATCGTGAACACACAGGAATAAGAAAGGCGCTCGTGGCACCTGAAAAAAAGAGGGTTTGTATCAATTCAGGAAAATTAAAGGCCACAATAAATGCATCCACCAGTAATGTTGCACCAAAGAGGTATGCCTGGATTGCCTCTCTAATGTATCCAAGAGGTCTGCTTACAAGGGTAATGAACGTAATGACAGAGCCCTTTTTGATAATATCATGTATTGAAAGCGTCGTGGATGATGGTTCAGATGTTTTCTGTTCCAATATGTTTTCTCTTTACTATTTTACGAAGTTTATTGAGCGCCTTCTGTTCTATCTGTCGAATGCGCTCACGGGTGACACCAAATGTTTTCCCTATAGCTTCAAGGGTTTGTGGTTCTTCTCCATCAAGGCCGAAACGCAGAATGGTTACCTTTCTTTCATCATCGTTGAGAGCCTCAAGCCATGAGGCAATGGCTTCAACTCGCTTGCTGTTCTCTAAAGCCGAGAGAGGTTCTTCAACAGTTGTGCTCGGCAACACATCGCCAAGCGTTATGGTACCGTCTTCGTCAATGATGGTTTCAAGGGAACATGTGCGTACCGCCATGGAAAAGAGATTATCAATAAAATCTATATGAAACCCTGTTTCCTGGGCTATCTCTTCTGTTGTAGGTTCCCTCCCGTATTTTTCTGTATATGTATTAATAATTTTTGAGATTTTGTACATACGGGATGAGAGATGGACAGGTACCCTGATGGTTCGTGACTGATTTGCTATAGCCCTTTCAATGGCCTGACGTATCCACCATGTTGCATAGGTAGAAAATCGACACTTTTTTGAAAGGTCAAACTTTTCAACTGACCTGATGAGTCCTATATTGCCTTCTTCAATGAGGTCCAATATCGAAACGCCTTGATTTACGTATTTTTTTGCAATCTTTACAACGAGCCTAAGATTTGCCTCTATCATTCTGTTTCGCGCTTTCAGATCACCTTTAGCGATTTGTTCAGCAAATTTTTTTTCCTCTTCTGCTGTAATAATAGGCAGTTTTTTCAGATCCTCCATATAGAGCCGTTCAGCCCTTAATTCATGGTCAAACAAACTCTGTTTATATTGGTTTGTCTTCATTCTTTCCAACCGTATTCTCCAACAAGTTTTACAAACCTGCAACCACCGTAATTCTCCTCTGTGTAGGATTTACCTCCTTTGTTAATGAATACAATAAGGTCCTGCAGGTGCTCATCGCCTATGGGTATTACTAATCTGGCACCCATACCCAACTGTTCAAGGAGGGGTTCCGGTGGTTTTGGTGCAGCAGCGGTAACAATGATGGCATCAAAAGGTGCATGTTCTTGCCAGCCCAGCGTTCCATCACCCACTGTGATGACCACATTGGTGTATTTGAGGTCATCAAGTATTTTTCGTGCCCGTTTTGCAATGACAGGAATCCGTTCTATGGAATAGACCTGTTCTGCAATTTCAGCAAGAATAGCAGTCTGGTAACCAGAGCCTGTTCCGATTTCCAGGACCTTTTCTGTGCCGGTCAAGTGTAACAGTTCAGTCATGAGGGCTACAATGTAGGGTTGTGAAATGGTTTGTTTTTCCCCGATTGGAAGGGGATAGTCTTCATATGCTTGAGGCCACAGTGCCTCGTCGAGGAACAAATGCCGTGGGATCTTCCGCATGGCGTTTATAACGTTCTGGTCTTTGATACCCCGTGGAATAATCTGGGTATCTACCATCTGTTGTCTTTTACTTATAAATTCGTTGTGCATTATAAGGAAAGCTCTTTCGCCCTTTTGTATGCCTTTTCCACTGCTTTTATCACGCTCCCCTTGAAGGCCCCTTCCTCTAAGACTGCAAGGCCTGATATTGTTGTTCCGCCAGGGGAAACGATCATTTCCTTCATGAGGGTGGGGTGTAAACCTTCCTCCTCTAACATTTTTAATGTTCCTTTGATTAGCTGAATTGAGAGAATGCGTGATTTTTCCCGTGTGAATCCTACTTTTACCCCTGCATCAATGAGTGCCTCAAGAAAATATAAGAAAAAGGCAGGGCCACTACCATTCAGTGCTGTTGCTGCATCCATCAGTTCTTCACCAATTTCGAGAACTGTCCCCAGGTTGTTGAATATTTTCTTAATCTTCATAAATTCGTTTGTTTTTACAAGACTGTTGGCTGTTATTGCAATAGCGCCTTCACCAACTTTGACACAGATATTAGGCATCATTCTTACTATTTTTACTGGTTTTTCAACAATTGAGAGAATATTTGATATTGTTACACCTGCCATAATAGAGATGAGGATTTTTTTTTCGTTGAGCAGAGGGGCAATCTTCTGGAGAAGGTCACGTGAATCCTGAGGTTTAATAGCAAGGACAATCCAGGTACACTCTTTTACTACATCACGGGGTTGCCGGAAGCATTTGACTCTATATTGTTTTTCAATATGACGTATCTTTTGAAGTTTTATTTCAGAACATAGGATTCTTTCTCGGGCAACCTTGTTCTGTACGAGCATCTTTAAAATAGCTTCCCCCATGTTTCCCATACCTATAATGCCAATTGTGTCCATGGTGCCCTCCGGTCTTCAGGATATAATGATGAACCAGCTGTAACCATCTAAAGAATATTATGTTTTTTATATCAAATAGACAGGATATTTTAAAGTTATTTTTGATAACCCAACAATGTTTATGGCAATCACTTTATTACACAGAATACGTGGAAAAGAAAAGTATCAACAGCTATCCGATGATATGTATATTTTTCTTTGCCGGTTTCTTTTTTAGAAGTATATACGTTGCACCTGGCCCTCCATCAGGCATAGGTGTACTGGAAAATGCAATTATCCATTTTCTGTGCATAGCACGTATAATCCATTCTTTAAGCCGTTCCTTTATTATGGGCCCTCTTTTTGATTTCAACCCCCTGCCATGTATGATTTTTACACAGTATAGTCCTGACTGTAATGCCTCTTTAATAAAATGCTGAAACTTCGTATCCGCTTCTTCCACCGGACACCCGTGGAGATCAAGAATCTTCTGAACAGAATATTCTCCTGATCTCAATTTTTCCATAATGAGAGGATTAAGACCATCAACATAACCCTCCATATATTCTGGTAGATTTGTTACATTGATGGAACTCTCGTCTGATAAAACCGATTCTAAAGGGTCTTTTATATGTCCTATATGAGATGGAGATATTTTTTTGGAAGATTTTTTTTCAATCCTTTTTTCTTGTTTTGCTATTTGTTTCACATGACCCATGGCTTCGGATAAGAGGACATTTTCATCACCTGGATATTCTTTAAGAATAATCTTATGGTCTTTTATAAAATCTGATAAGGATGAAAAGGGTCTGTTTCTATACCCATCATGTTCCATAACGAAAATGTACTCTAAAGACTGAAGAAGTGCAAGTAATGACTGAATATGGATCTCCCAACCTTTTGACAATGGTATCTATATTATAATAGATTAAGGTGTGGATTGGCTCAAACACCTTGTTGATTACGGTATTATCGGACTTCTTGTTGTACTCTCGATTGTTTCCCTTGCAATCTTTGTGGAACGGCTCTTATTTATAAGCAAGGTACGTATTGCTGATTATAAAGAGGATCGCCATACCCTTGAAATACATATCACGAGAGGATTGTCTGTAATTGCAACCATTGGAAGTAATGCTCCCTATATCGGTCTTCTTGGTACTGTACTGGGTATTATGTTTACCTTTTATACGATTGGGATTGATGGGTATGTGGATGGTGCGAAGATCATGGTGGGTTTAGCCCTTGCCCTCAAGGCAACAGCCATTGGCTTATTCGTTGCCATACCGTCAGTTGTCTTTTATAACTACCTTGTAAGAAAAGTAAAGGTTGTACTTCTTGAATGGGACAGGGAATATGGAAGAGAAGGAATTTAATTATATCAATATGATTCCGTTTATTGATGTTATGCTTGTTTTACTTACCATTGTATTAATGACGAGCACATTTATTGCAACAGGTATTATACCGGTAGAGTTGCCTAGAGTTACTGGCAAACATGAACAGGTTATGAGAAGAGAACTCATAGAGATTGACAGGAGGGGATTGGTATATTATCAGGGAAAGGAAATTGCACTTCCTGAGTTGAAAAAAAGACTGAACACCATACCACGAGATTTACCCTTTTTGATACGAGCAGACAGAAGCATACCGTTGCAGGGTTTTGTTGAAGTCCTTGATATGATAAAATCTATGGGTTTCAGGAAGGTTAGTTTACAGACTGAAGAGATTTCCAGGTGAAGGAATATTATAGCGCCACAGGGTTCTCTGTTCTGCTTCACCTATGCATTATTGTAATAGTGCTCACCCTTTTTAATACGGCAGGTACCAATACGAAAACGATACTCATGGATTTTACACTTCTGAAAGGAGAACCATCATATGGTAGAGGTGGTTCAGGCATAGATAGCAGTGGAGGCGTTGGTACGCGTCATGGAAAAAGAAACATTGCTACGCCATTTTCATCCTATGACCATGAAACAAAGAATAGAGTGGTCGAGGAGAAAGGTATGGTTTCAGATCCACAGGGTGATGTAGTTGTACATGGTAACCCGGCACCTGTAAGAGGTGATAGCAGTAACATTTCAGGAGGTACTCCTGGAGGACACGACGGTATGGGCAGTGGCACAGGAGAGGGAAGGATTTTAAATTATGCAACAGGTGAAGGAGGCGATAGGAGATTCTATTTTATCAGGGAAACCATTTTGAAAAATATTCGGTATCCTGAAAAGGCACGAAGAATGGGATGGGAAGGAAAGGTACTCTTATCGTTTGTCCTATTACAGAATGGCAAGACCCAGGACATACGAATCATCAATAGCTCTGGTTATCCAGAACTTGATGGAAGCGCACGAGAAACCATAGAAAAGACAGTTTTTTCTCAGAACATACCGTATAGAATCGTTGTCATTCTTCCCATAGAGTATAAACTCCACTAACGTATAGTGTAAGATGAAGACAATAGTACACAATGATTTTATTTTGATTGTCTATAAGGATAAGAGATACCTGAAAAGGGTCGATACTGACAGGGCATTTCATGGTAAGGGGGGCATACTGACATTTAATGAACTTATCGGTAAATCCTACGGTATTAGGGTAGGTCAGTATGAGGTCTATGAACCGACACTTGAAGACTTGATTATGTATGGTGTGAGAAGGGAGACGCAGATTGTATACCCAAAGGATGGCGCATACATTTGTTGTAAACTCAATGCAAAGAATGGTTCACGAATCATGGAGATTGGAGCGGGAAGCGGTGCGATGACGTTGTTATTTTCAAGGGCAACAGGGCCCCAGGGTTTTGTCATTTCTTTTGAAAAAGAAGAGCGTCACTTTGCAAATGCCAAACGGAATATTGAACGTTTTCTTGAATGGAACAACGTGCACCTCTTCCACGGTGATGGGACAGAGTATAATGGAGGAGAGGTGGATGCTGCTTTTATTGATGTACGGGAACCGTGGTTATCTGTTGATACGGTGAGACGCCATCTTAAAAAGAGCGGTATGCTTGGGATGATAGTTCCCACCACAAATCAGATTACAGAATGCTTGAAATCGCTCGATGGCTTTGGTGATATAGAAGTGCTTGAGATTTTACTGAGAAAATATAAGACGATTGCAGAGCGCGTAAGGCCGGAAGATAGAATGGTTGCCCACACAGGCTATCTCATCTTCGGTCGAAAGCTCGATGGCTATTCAACACCGGTCACAAAATAACAAATTTCTTTATATACTGAACAATCTCTTCAGGGTCGTCGAATACCTTGATAATATTCAAATCTTCCTTTGATATCATATTATTTTTTAACAGTGTTTCCTTAATCCATTCAATCATGGTATCCCAGTAGGATGAATCGACAAGAATGACTGGAAAGGGCTTGATCTTTTTTGTCTGAATAAGGGTGATTGCTTCAAAACACTCATCGAGGGTGCCAAAACCACCAGGCATAACAATGTAGGCAACAGCATATTTGATAAACATGACTTTCCGGACAAAGAAATAGCGGTAGTGAAGTTTCACATTCGAGTATGTATTTGGAATTTGTTCAAAGGGAAGTTCAATATTGATGCCCACTGATTTGACGCCTTCTTCTGCGGCACCTCTGTTTGCTGCCTCCATGACACCGCTGCCTCCACCTGTTATAATATTGAAACCGTTTTTGGCAAGCATTTTTGCAAGGTTATATGTCCGCGTATAGAGGGAATCGCCCTCTTTACAGCGAGAACTACCGAAAAAACTTATGGCAGGATGAATGTCCGAAAGGGTTTCAAAGCCTTCGACGAATTCTGCCATTATATGAAACAGACGCCAGGTGTTTTTGAGAGTTATTTCATCTATTAAGTATTGTTTTTCCATGGCAACCCCTTTTTAACCTTGAGATTTTGTACCGTCACATATATTATGTAGTTAGAGAGTATCAAGAAGTCAATGTAAAACTATGGGTTCTGTATATATTGGAACAAGCGGTTTCTCATTTGATGACTGGATAGGAGAGGTATATCCTTCTCATATCAAAAAGGATTATATGCTTACCTACTATGAAAAGGTACTGGGATTTGATGCCCTTGAGGTGAATTATACCTATTATGCCATGCCCACACAGAAGACTATGGCCTCATTCATGAGAAAGACTTCCCGTAATTTTTATTTTACTGTAAAGGCGCATAAAGGTCTAACCCATGAACGAGGATCTTCGCCAGAAGAACTATGTAAACGTTTCAGAGATGGTATTGCTCCGTTAGGGGAAAATATAAAAGCAGTGCTTTTTCAGTTTCCCTATGTATTTATCCCGACAGATGAAAATCTTGATTATCTCAAACGATTACGAGACAATTTTCACGACATGCCTGTTGTTGCTGAATTCAGAAATAACAAATGGTTTCATGAACAGTATATGGAGACATTGAAGAGCATGTCCTGGGGCTGGTGCATTGTGGATGAACCAAAACTGAAAGGACTCTTGCCCTTTTCACCTGTGCTTACATCAGAGGTTGGTTATTTCCGGTTTCATGGGAGAAATAAGGCTTGGTTTCGAGAGCCGGTCAGTGTACGGTACGATTATCTCTATACAGAAGAGGAACTCAAGACCTTTATCCCCTCAATTACCCACATAGCTGAAAGCGCTACATGGACCTTTGTTTTTTTCAATAATTGTCATTTAGGGAAAGCAGTTAAGAACGGACAGATGCTTAAAGAAATGTTAAAGAAACACGGATTAGTGAAGTCATCTAATTAAACGATGGGAAGAACAGTATGCGTATAGGAATAGACTTAGGGGCAACAAAGATTATAGCAGGAATTGTGGATAATAATGGGCGAGTAATAAAGGCTTATAAAATTCCTACCGAAAGGAGCGATGGATACGAGAGGGTAATCGATAGGGTGATTACACTCATCCATACTATAGTACGGAAAGGTAAATTACACTGGAATGATATAGAGCGCATTGGTATTGCTGCAGCAGGTCAGATTGATAAGGACTCAAAAACCGTTATTTTTTCCCCGAACCTGAGGTGGCACAATGTGCCAATTAAACAAGACATAGAGAGGGCATTTAAGATTGAGGTTGTACTTGAAAATGATGTTAACGCTGCTACATATGGTGAATGGAAGTTTGGTTTGCAAGAACGCTTCAGTAATGTAATTGGAGTTTTTGTAGGGACAGGAATTGGCGGTGGTCTTATGATTAATGGGAAACTGTATCGTGGCTACCAACATGTGGGTGGTGAGATAGGTCATATGATAGTAAATCCACACGGTTACCCGTGTCATTGTGGTACCTCAGGGTGTTTTGAAGCATATTGCGGGGGGTCATATATTATAGAAAGGGTACAGAAGTTCATACAAAAAGGATACAGGGGTAAACTATGGGATATAATACAGGGAAAGGTCGATGAACTCCATGTAGGTCATATAGAAGAGGCATACTGTTTAGGAGATAGTCTCTGCAAAAACATATGGGAGGAAGTGATTGAATATATGGGTACTGGCCTTGCAAGTCTTGTCAATCTTTTGAACCCCGAGGTTATAGTCATGGGTGGTGGTGTCATCCAGGGCACAAAATTTCTGATAACCGATGCATGTAATGTCATGGAAAGACGGGCTATGAAGGCATCAATAAAAGATGTTCGAATAGAAAAGGCGCAATTCGGGGATACTGCTGCTATCATGGGAGTAGCATTTATCAGTGATTAACAGGAGGAGACATACATGAACAAGGAAATATTCAGGGAATACGATATACGCGGGAAAGTAGATACGGATCTGACGGATGAGGTGGTACTGAATATTGGCAGGGCATTCGCGTCCTATATGTTTGAAAAAAAGAAGAAGGTTGTGTCCATTGGAAGGGACTGTCGGTTAAGCTCCGAACATTTGAGAGACCTCATTGTATCAGGAATGACTGAAGGTGGACTGGATGTTATTGACCTTGGTGTTGTTCCAACAGGTCTATTCTATTTTTCCCTTTTTAACATGGATGTTGAAGGGGGAATTATGATTACTGGAAGCCATAATCCTGCAGATCAGAATGGGTTTAAAATAGCGCATGGTAGGACAACAATCTTTGGACAGGAGATCCAGTATGTTCGTCAGATTATAGAAGAGAAGAGGTTTGTTCACGGAGATGGGTCATACAGGCACTATACAGGAATTGTAGAAGACTACTATAATTTTTTGAGAGGAAATATAAAAATCTTAGAGAGGTTCAAGGTGGTTGTTGATGCGGGAAATGGTACTGCTGGCTTTGTAGCCTGTCCAATCCTCAAAGAGATGGGGCAGGAGGTCATTGAGCTTTTCTGTGAAATGGACGGTCGTTTTCCAAATCACCATCCCGACCCTACTGTTGAGAAGAATATCGAAACATTACGAAAAACTGTTCTTGAAACACATGCGGATGTTGGTATTGGGTATGACGGTGATGGAGACAGGATAGGCGTTATTGATAATGAAGGAAATATTATATGGGGCGATTATCTCATGATTATATTTGCACGAGATATTTTGAAAGAGCGTCAGGGTGCCTATTTTGTGTCAGAGGTTAAGTGTTCGAGGAATCTGTTTGAAGATGTGGAAAGGCACGGAGGTAAACCTATTATGTGGAGGGCAGGCCATTCTTTAATAAAACAGAAAATGAAAGATGTTGGAGCAGTCCTTGGCGGCGAGATGAGCGGACACATATTTTTTGCTGATAAATTCTTTGGATACGACGATGCTATTTATGCATCATTACGTCTTCTCGAGATTATGAGTAGAGACAGACGACCTCTTTCAGAATACCTCAAAGATGTTCCAAAATTGTATGCAACCCCTGAGATACGAGTTGAATGTCCCGATGCCATAAAGTTTGATGTGGTAAAGAAACTAACTGAATTCTACAGGGATCGCTACCAGGTGATTGATATAGACGGAGTGAGGGTGGTCCTTGACCACGGATGGGGGCTTGTACGGCCGTCAAATACCCAGCCTGTCCTTGTCTTGCGATTTGAGGCTGAGAATCAACAATCATTGGAGACAATACAGCACATGATCACCGGTGATCTTGCACGGATTATGGAAGAGTATACAAAATAAGCATAAAGGCGGACAATCGGATAATCAAAGGCATCGCTACACCATGCTCCATATATAAGACTCTATTCGTATTTCTATGAATATACCTTACTATATTACACGACCTGGACGATATATCGGGATTGAAACAAATCGTGTTATTAAAGAACCACAGAACATATCAGTACGGTTTGCCCTGTGCTACCCTGATATATATGAGGTTGGTATGTCCTACTATGGATATTTTCTCCTCTATGAACTTGCTAATACCGTTGATCGGGTATGGTGTGAAAGATGTTTTGCCCCGTGGCATGATATGGAAATGTATTTGAGAAAAAATAACATCCCCCTTACAACTCTGGAATCTCATACACCCCTTTCAGACATGGACATTGTCGGCTTTTCCCTTACCTATGAATTAAATGTTACGAACGTCCTTAATATGCTCACATTGGGCGGTATTCCCATCCATTCACATAACAGGGACAGGCACCCTATTGTTGTGGCCGGCGGGCCTCTTATGATGAATCCAAAGCCTTTTGAAAGGTTTTTTGACCTTATTGTTATCGGAGAAGGAGAGCATGCGGTATTACAAATACTCGAAATGATGAAAGCATTAAAAGGGGAAAACAGGATAACGCACCTGAAGAGCCTAAGTGCAATAGATGGAGTGTATGTCCCTCTGGTAGGTAAAAGTCGTGTCACACGGTTGTTTGTAAAAAATCTCGATACAGCCTACAATCCTGTACGACCACCCATACCTGTTGTTGGGAGTATCCACAACAGGCTTAATATTGAAATATCTCGAGGATGTGGTAATGGATGCAGATTCTGTTTTGCAGGTTTTATATATCGACCTTACCGGGAAAGGTCTTTTTCGAATATTATAGAACTTATTGAACGGGGTATAAAGAACACAGGTTTCGAAGACATCTCTCTGTTGTCCTTGAGTTCGGGGGACCACAGTAACCTGTACAATATAATTTCTTATATACAGAAAACATATAAAGGTGTTTCTGTGTCACTTCCTTCTCTCAAGATAGGTAGTTTGAAGGAAGATGAGATAGATAGCATTGGCACCATTGCCCGAACAGGGTTGACCTTTGCCCTTGAAGCAATATCTCCTTTTATACGGACACGTATCAACAAACACATCGATATTGATGCGCTTGTACGCAATCTGTCTCTGCTCAGACGATTGGGTTGGAGAAGGATCAAGCTTTATTATATGGTGGGTTTTCCATGGGATGATGATATTGTACAGTTAAAAGAGTTTGTACTTCCCTTTGAAAAAGAGGGGATTGATATTACCCTTTCAATATCACCCTTTGTGCCAAAACCCCATACCCCTTTCCAGTGGCTCCCTGTAGAGGATGAAACGATTCTTAATGAAAAGATACGTATGATAAAACGGATATTGAAGGGAAGACGGGTGCGGGTGAAATATCGGGATATTGCAACAAGCATAACAGAAGGGATTATATCCCGGGGAGATAACAGGCTGTCAGACCTCTTTGAATTCTTGGTAGAGAAGGGGGCAAAACTTGAAGCATGGAGGGAATTTTTTAAGCCAGAACTCTACACTGAATGGTTTGAAAGAACAGGAATTCGAAGGGACGAATACCTGCAACAAAGAGGTTTTGATGAAACATTACCGTGGGATTTTATAGATACAGGTGTACAGAAAAGTTATTTGCAGGAAGAATTACATAAAGCATATACAATGCACTATACACCCGATTGTTATGCACACTGCGCGGCCTGTGGGTTACGGTGCAACGGAACTATGAAATCCACAGCTATGGATGATCAACCGATTGAGCATTCCACTTCCACAATAAATCTACAGACCCATGCCCCGGAAGTGCATATTAAATATACCTTCCGATATGGTAAATACGGCGATGCCCGATATATCGGCCATCTGGACATTGTCAATATACTACTTAGAGCCTTCCGGTCCTGCGGTATTTCTATACGAACCCATGGAAAATACCATCCCATGCCAAGGATTTCTCTGTCTGAGGCCCTCCCTGTTGGAATAGAGAGCACCTGCGAATTGATAGAGATTGAAACAGATATAGGGGTGCTCGTGTATGATACAATCATTGAGGAAATAAATAGCAAACTTCCGAACGGCGTAAAGATTATTGAGTTTATAAAGGGAAGTATGTCCAATATGGTACGGGGGAATTCATATATATTGATAGCTGACCATGAAGTTGATATGTTACTCTGGAGAACGGAGAAGAAAAAGGAGCGATATTTTTATATATGGAAAGGCAAAGGTATAAAAGACCTGTGGGCAAAAGGTATGTTTACACGGATTATAAAAATTGAGGATAGGAGAATCCATGGCATCAGAACTGATTATTAATGTAACATTCAATGAAACGAGGATAGCATTTCTTGAAAATGGGCTCCTTGTAGAATTTTTTGTGGAAAGAAAGAATGATAACAGTATGGTGGGGAATATATTTAAAGGAAAGGTTGTTCGTATTGTTCCAGGAATGGATGCAGCCTTTGTGGATATTGGTCTCGAGAAATCGTCCTTTCTCTATGTGGGAGATATTATTATCGATGATATGATGTATGAGGAATTTGAAGACTCTGGATTCTACACCCAGGTGAATGAAAGGATTGAAGGAGTCCTGGAAGAAGGGCAGGAGCTGATTGTCCAGGTATCCCGTGAACCTATCGGTCAGAAAGGAACACGGGTTACATCAAAAATAACCCTTCCTGGAAGATTTCTTGTACTCATGCCCGGTACCGAACATATTGGTGTTTCACGGAGGATTGAAGTTGAAGATGAACGGAAACGGCTGGCATCTCTTCTAAGAGAAATTTGCCCAAAAGGGTATGGTCTTATCGCACGGACAGCATCGGAAGGTAAAACAAAGGATGATTTATTAAGTGACCTCAGTTTTCTTGAGAGGATATGGAAAAGCATTCAGGAAAAGGCAAAGGTTGTTGGAGCACCAACGATTCTCCATCAGGACGTAGGGATTATATTTCGCGTTATCAGAGACCTCCATTCCCACAATCTGAAGAGGATTGTTGTGGATGATATAACCGTTTTCAGACGCATTCAGGATTTTTTAAAAGACTACCTCCCGGAAGAAAGCTGTGAAGTTATTTATTTTGATGAAAAGGATCCTATCTTCGAAGTATTTGGCATTGAGATTGAAATAGCCAAACTTTTACAGAAGAAAATATGGTTGAAATCAGGCGGATACATTGTCATTGACAACACAGAAGCACTCACTGTTATTGATGTTAACACAGGACGATACCTCGGACGAAAAGATCTTGAGGATACAATCTTACGGACCAATCTTGAAGCGATCAAGGAAATAGCCTACCAGATACGCTTGAGAAATATTGGTGGCATTATCGTGGTGGATTTTATTGATATGGAAAAAAAGGAATCACGGGAGATTGTTTTCCAGGCGCTTGTTGAAGCACTGAAGAAGGACAGGATAAAGACGTTTGCATACCCCATGAGTGAGATCGGTGTTATTCAAATTACCCGAAAGAGGACACGCCACAACATCGTCAATATGCTCACTGAAGTTTGTCCTGTGTGCGAGGGGTCTGGGTATGTGAAATCACGATACACGGTATGCTACGAGGCATTGCGAGAACTCAGAAGCTTTTGTAAAAAAGAATCAGGGAAAGCAGTAGACATATATCTATCGCCTGAAGTTGCAAGTGTTCTCTACGAAGAAGAAAAGAGTTCACTCGAGTATATTGAAAAGACCTTTCAAACAAAAATAAACATTGTTGCCAACCCTGATTTAAGTATCGAGAAATTTTATGTAAAAGGAAAGAGTTGATGGGGCTCATCGTTGTCGGTTTGTATGTAGCGTGTGAAATTATAGCGAATGTGACTGCAGGAAGACCAATTCAGTTTTTTGGCATTGTGGTTCCATCAGCAGTCTTTATATACACCCTCACATTCACCCTGATTGATATTATTCATGAACTATATGGAAAAGAGTATGCGCGAAAAGTTATCTACGGAGCATTCCTTGCAAATATACTTCTTGCAGTCTATTCCTATTTTGTTATTACTATGCCGGCTCCATCGTTTTTTAAAGACCAACAGGCCTATGCAGTGGTGTTTGGTTCCACGCCACGCATTGTTTTTGCAAGTCTCACAGCATACCTTATTAGTTCGCTTGTTGATGTTGAGGTATACCATTTCTGGAAAACTTTTATACAAAAACGTAAATGGTCACGGGTACTGGTCAGTAATGGAATCTCAACCTTTGTTGACAGTTGTGTATTCATAATTATTGCCTTCTACGGTGTTATGCCCGTGGTGCCATTGATCACCGGTCAGTATATTGTAAAGATGGCAATTACAGTTCTCAGTCTCCCGCTCATTTATACCTCTACGTACAGCATAAAGTTGAGACACTCATAGGAAAGGGAAGACAATCAGAATAAACGAAGAGTCTTGGATATATACTCAGTATGACGTCTCTCTGTAGAGCACCAGCAAAAATAAACCTTTTTTTAAAAGTTCTTGCTAAACGACCTGACGGATATCATGATATTGTAAGTATCGTTGATATCGTATCCCTCTTTGATGAATTATTCATAGAAGATACAAAGGACAATGATATCATTGTTGAAGATAGTATGGGTCTACTGCCACAGGGTATGGATAACACCATATATAGAGCGATAGTCATTATAAAAGAGCATTTCAAAATTGAACGAGGAGTGAAAGTGTTTGTTCAAAAGAATATACCCATAGGTAGCGGCTTGGGTGGACCCAGCAGTGATGCTGCAGCAGTTATAAAAAAACTTATTACGCTATGGAATCTCTCAGTACATGAAATGGATCTCGTGAATCTTGGAAGACACGTCGGTGCTGATGTGCCATTGTTCCTTTATGGAAAGCCATGTGTTATCAGAGGGATTGGAGAGCAGGTTTCACCAATACAGTTGCCACCTATGTGGTATGTCATCATCTATCCAGGATTTCAATTAAAGTCTAAGACTGTATACGAACAGGTGAAAATCGTGTTGACAAAAGAGGAAAATGATATTAAATATAGGAAAATTTTTAATAACATCCATGACGTTGCGGACATCTTGGAGAATGATCTTGAACAGGTCGGAATATCAATGTGTCCACAAATTGGCAGAATCAAGGAGAGAATGGTTGCAGCTGGTGCCATCGGCGCATTGATGACAGGAAGTGGCTCATCAGTCTTTGGTCTCTTCAGTAGTAGTGATAAAGCCCATAATGCCGTGTTATCGTTACAGGATATGGGTTCTGTTTTTGTAGTACACAGCATATAGGAGGCATGAATATATGAATATTACCGATGTGAAAATTTTTCCTGTCAATGAAAAGAAGGTAAAGGCGTATGCATCCATTGTATTTGACGACTGTTTTATTGTAAGAGACCTGAAGATTATTCATGGAGAAAATAAACTGTTTGTTGCCATGCCCAGTAAAAAAATGAGAGATGGATCATACAGGGATACAGTCCATCCTCTGAATAATGAAACACGACAGAAAATAGAATCCAGTGTGTTAGAAGCATATGAAAAGGAAATGAGTAAAGGACAGACATAATAGTTGCTTTGGGGTGTCGTCAAGCGGTAAGACACAGGCCTTTGGAGCCTGCATTCGGAGGTTCGAATCCTCCCACCCCAGAAATTATTCAGGAGGATATAGTGAGTAAATTGAAAATTTTTTCAGGTAACGCAAATAGGGCCCTTGCTGATAAGATATGTAAATTTCTGCACACGCAACCGGGAAAGGCAAAGGTAGGCCACTTCAGTGATGGAGAGGTTCATGTAGAAATCTATGAGAGCGTGAGAGGAATGGACACCTTTGTGGTACAATCAACATGCCCGCCTGTAGACCATAATCTCATGGAGTTGCTGGTCATGATAGATGCACTGAGGCGCGCATCAGCCAAACGTATCACTGTTGTCATTCCATACTATGGGTATGCACGTCAGGACAGGAAAGTAGTGCCCCGCACGTCCATCACTGCAAAACTTGTGGCAAACCTTATAACGGTTGCAGGTGCTTCAAGAATTCTTGCTATGGATTTACATGCAGGACAGATCCAAGGTTTTTTTGATATTCCGGTCGATCACCTGTTCGCTCTTCCTGTTCACCTGAACTATTTGCGAAAGATTAAAGGCGACCTTGTTATTGTATCACCAGATGCAGGAGGCGTTGAAAGGGCACGTGCCTTTGGTAAACGACTGAATGCGTCCCTTGCAATTATTGACAAGCGAAGAGAGAAGGCAAACATATCAAAAGTAATGAATATTATTGGTGATGTAAAAGGGAAGGTGGTTATTATTCTTGATGATATGATTGATACAGGTGGAACTATAGTGCAGGCTGCTGAAGCAATTATGGATAATGGCGCAAAGGATGTGTATGCATGCTGCACTCATGCTGTATTATCAGGAAATGCATTAGAAAAAATAAAAAATTCACAGATCAAGGAACTCATTGTCACCAACACTATTCCCCTTAGTGAAGAGGGACAACAAATAAAAAAGATAAAAGTTCTCGATGTATCCCCGATTTTAGGAGAGGCGATTAAAAGAATCCACAGGGGTGAATCTGTTAGCTCACTATTTGTGTAGACATCAGGAGGTAGGGCATGGAAGAGATTCGCATTAAGGCAGAAATAAGGAAAGGGCAGGGTAAAAGCATTGCAAAAAAACTCAGGAAAGATGGAAAGATACCTGCGGTTGTATATGGAAGGGATATACAACCTGTTCCCATAACCATTTACAAAAAAGACTGGGATAAGCTGGGAAAGCATATACGCAGGAATATCATCATGAATATGGAAATTACCTCTGGTGACACCATTGAATCGCGACCGGTAATGATTAAGGATATTCAACGGGGATATTTGGATGACACCATTCTTCATATAGATTTTTTACAGGTTTCAATGGAAAGAACCATAGAGGTAGAGATACCAATACACCTTATGGGCAAGCCAAAAGGTGTTATTGAGGGGGGCATCATTGAACAGCATCTCAGAACAATACGAGTAGCCTGTTTGCCCACACAGATACCGGAAAAGATTGAAATTGATATTACAAACCTTGAAATTGGAGATTCTTTTCATGTTCAGCAGATTACGATGCCTGGCATCAGATTGCTTGAAGGTGGCGATGTAGCTATTGTGACTGTAACACCTCCTGCAGCCGAGGAAGTGGCCAAACCTGCAGTGGAGGAAGAGGTTGAAGTGGAACGGATAGAAAAACCAGAGAAGGCGGAGAAAGCAGAAAAGGCAGAGAAAGCAGAGAAAAAGGAGGAGTAAAGAGTTTATTGTTTTTACTCTGTGGTCTCGGGAACAAAGGCTCAGCATACAGGAACACACGCCATAACATTGGTTTTATTATAATCGACCGTTTTTCAGAAAGATTCAGTATTGCCCTTCGTAAAAGAATCTGTAACTGTAGAGTGGGTATCTATAATAATGTAGCGCTTGCAAAGCCCAATACGTACATGAACCTTTCAGGCGGTCCTGTTTCAGCTTTGATACGGGAGATGGATATTTCACTTGAGAATGTTGTTATTATTCACGACGATATTGACATGGAGTTTGGGAAAATACGAATAAAATGGGATGGAAAGGATGGTGGGCATAAGGGGGTACGCTCTATTATTGAGGCGTTAGGAACGCCTTCCTTCTATAGATTAAAGATCGGGATTGGAAGAGACCCTCTGGTATTACCAGAAGACTATGTACTTTCAAAATTTACAGAGGCTGAAATACCTGTACTCAAAGAAACAATTGAGAGGGCAGTGGATGCCGCCCATACGTTTTTCTTTCAAGGCAGGGCAAAAGCCATGAGTATCTATAACAGAAATATATAACTCATGGCTTATGGTTACTGATACACTAAGAACTTTGAGCAATAAAAGGAGTTGTGATGGGTTTTTCCTGCGGTATCATTGGGTTGCCGAATTCTGGTAAATCCACAATCTTCAATGCCCTCACAACCCTATCGGTTCCTGCACAACCATATCCTTTCTGTACCATAGAGCCAAACCTCGGTATTGTACCGGTACCGGATGAGAGACTGGAAAAGCTTGGGCGCATGCTCAAGCCTGAGAAAATAACACCTACCACCATTGAATTTATTGATATTGCAGGTCTCATCAAGGATGCTCATAAAGGTGAAGGTCTCGGTAATCGATTTTTATCCCATATTAGAAATGTTGATGCCATTGCCCATGTACTGAGATGTTTTGGTACACACCATGTACCTCATGTATACCCTGATATTGATCCAAAACGAGATATGGAGATTGTTGAGACGGAAATTATTATTTCTGACCTTGAAATGGTGGAAGAAAGACTACTAAAGATAGAAAGACTTGCAAAAGTATCAAAAGACAAAAGCGCATCTGACAGAGATGTACTTTTGAAGATAAAAGAAAGACTCGAAAAAGGTATGTTTGTCAATATGGAGGCCTTCAGTGAAACTGAACGGGAGATTGTTCGTTCATGTAATCTTATAACGTCGAAACCTATTTTCTATATAGCCAACGTGGATGAGGAAACCCTTGCGAATATACCACTACGTGACTTAGAAACAGCCATACAATCCAGAGGAAGTAGAATTGTTTATATATGCGGTAAACTGGAACAAGACCTGGCATGCCTGCCTGATAAAGATAAAAAACTATATATGGAGCTCTATGGCATGAAACAGATGTCTATAGGAGAAGTTATACGGGTTGGCTATGAAATACTTGGTCTTATTACATTCTATACCATAGTGGGAAAAGAAATGAGGGCATGGACAATCCCTAAGAATACACCATGTATTAAGGCTGCTGGAAAGATACATTCGGACATGGAGAAGGGTTTTATAAAGGCAGAAGTAATACATTATGACGATTTTGTAAAGTGTGGTTCTGAACATGTGGCGCGAGACAAGGGTATGCTCAGAGTTGAGGGCAAAGAATATATTGTCAAGGATGGTGACATACTACACATCAGGTTTCATCTGTAGAGACCATTAAATATTTTTTCCTGAACGCAACGCATTTTTCTGGATACTGCAATTAAAACGACTGTTGATAAGATCGTTGTTTGTTGATTTGAACGGAAGATAGACGATTCGTGATTCCTGGACTTGAATGTGAATCTGCGTAAGCTGTGGAAAGAAATCTTTTTTTTTCGTTGCAATATGAGCGAGAATAATCATGACTGATTCCTGAGCCTCAGATAGAGGGAGCGTTATAGGATATAGTGGATACGAGGGAATATATATGTCGTGGACATCATCTACCTGGAAGATAGTGAGCTGCCTTGCGAGTCTCAGAAAGAGTGCAGGATGAACCTTAAACGCAGGACACCAAAAATAGATATGCATCTCCTCCCATTGAGGTTGTATTATTTTTGGTAGATTTGAAAACCTTACCAGATCTGCATATGAATTCAGTGTAACCCCATCTATATGTACCTTCATTCTCCAGAAAGGCACAAAGAGTGTATTCTGGTCCATTACCTTTTCTGTTACAATTCCAAACTCCAATCTCCGTAAAGCAATACTTGAGGGTTCCCACAGACTGTGACAATGGGTACAGGCAAGGATACAACTTTCTTTTTCAGCAATGAGATCCCACCCACAATTTGGACAGAGGGTTGAGAGAAATGATATATCCCATGATTTTTTCTTTTCAAACGAGAGATTTTTTGTAGAGGTATCATCCAAGGTTATGCCTGTAGGCTCATTGAGAATTCCATCCCATAGAGTATTGTTTTTTATAAAAAATGGTGCATATATGAGACTAACCACGTCCCCGATGGAAGCGGAGTAAAAACCCTGTGCATCTTCTATGGAACGGAGATTATTGAAGAGTTCATTCTTTTCTAACCGTGATAGAAAATCTCGGGATGAGAGCGTTACAGAAAACCATTTATCTTTTTCGGTATAGTGGGCAAAACGTAATGGCAGTGCCTGTGCACGGAGCCCTAAGGAGGTAGGCATCCAGTCATAGGATATAGCGCGGAAGGTTGTATCCACTATTCTTTGGTCAATGTCATAATCTTTGCATGAAAAGACCATGCCCCTGAAGCGCCAGTAGGGTGCAAAGATTATTTCGCTGCCAGATGATTTTGATGGTTGAAGATAATATCGAAAGTAGTCTTGAGAAGAAAGAAACAGACGAACTCTGCAGAATCCACAGGTAAACAATCGGTCTGCTTCATCCAATAGAACAGGAGCACCACACTGGGGACACTGATGCTCAATCTCCATTGGTGTAATTACAGTTTTTCACCGCACTGATTACAGAATAGTGCACCTGGAATATTTTCTGTGCCACAGTGGAGGCATTTTTTTGGAGGTTGTTTCATATCTGTGGGGTGTCCACAGAGAGGGCAAAACTTTGCATGAGGTGGTATATTCTTACCACACTGTGAACATTGTTGAAACACGAGAAGCTGGTGACCACAGGCTGGACAAAATTTGGCATCAACAGGCACAGGATTTTTACAGTCAGGACATTGTATGGCATCACTTCTGCTTTTTAGTGTTTCTGCGAACATAGCTGGCATCATAAACCCAAGTCCCATACCGAGTCCTGCTCCTGTTTCACCTTGTGTGTGTGCAGCGCCTTCCATAGCCATGGCAGCTTTCATTTTTATGAGTTTGTTAAGATCATCGAATACATTGAGTCTGCTTTTATCATCAATAGCTTTCTGTACTTCCAAAGGTGGTGTGATGGAATGTATGTAAAGGTTTGAAAGCATTAGACCAAAATGACTGAAATCATCTTTAAGAACCTTTTTAAGACCCTCTGAAATTGTATCGTACTGCCCCGGAAGCTTAAAGATAGTATCCAGTTTTTCACCCAGATAGTCATTAAAACGTGAAACGATGACTCTGCTGAGATACTCTTCAATCTCTTGTGTTGTGTATATACCCTGTGTACCAACAAGACTGTTAATAAATAAGGTTGGCTGTATAACGCGTATATTAAAAACCCCGAAAGCCCTGAGACGAATCAAACCCAGTTCCGAGTCCTTGAAAGCAACAGGATCCTTGGTTCCCCAGGTAAGATTGGTGAATATTTTCAGATTTGTAAAATATACTTCAGCCCGTAAAGGGCTTGTCATTCCCCAGGGAATGGAGAGTATCTTTGTTATAACAGGAATATTTGCTGTGGTTAATGTGTGCCTGCCTGGTCCAAAGGCATCGTAGGCTTTGCCATTATAAAAGAAAACAGCCGATTGACTTTCCCTTACAACAAGCTGGGCACCGTATTTTATCTCCCCGGAACCTTTTTCAGGAATACGATGGACAATTTCTTTTCCTGTAGTGTCGAACCATTCAATAACTTCTAAAAAAACAATATTATTAGTCCCCATATAGCTATCCTTATTTTAAATTTTTTGTAACAATACACTGCTCATTATGTAAAGTCAACAGAAACTGCTGTCCCGTACAGGGTTAGTCCTCTTTTTGATAATGCAGTCGCGCAGCCTTTAAGATTCTGGTGGAAGTGAGTTTTGCGATGACAACAATATCTTCCAGGGGAAGATAGGTGTGTATAGAAGGGTCGAACAGTATGGTAAGGGATGGAGAAAATTCATAACTTCCTTCCCACAGGATAAAGGTGATGGGTATCCGTGGAAGTGGCGTAAGTGTAAATGATGCATTTCCATACGGTTCCTGGTTACCATTGAGAGATAAACCAGCTTCGAGAAAAGAATGGCTACTATAGCCAAACGCAGAGAGCAAGGGCTTGATGACCCTGTTAGTAAAGACAGGCGCATAGGATCGACAGCCAGGTATGTCCTCGTATGGTATCTTGTGGTCTCCCACATGAATACCGGAGGCATGGAGTATATAGTGGAGTATAATAATTTTTGTAACAAGTGTTACTGTATGAGCGTGTGAACTTTTAAAAGAGCATTCAGGGAACGTGAGCGTTATGTGATCATTAAAAAAAGGGATAGTAACAGTATAGACTTTGTTGGTGACTGTGTACTCTAATCCCGCCCGAACAAGCTGTGTTTCGATGTTCGTAGCGAGTAATTCGTTACAGGCAATATCAAAGGCAAGTTTATATGCTTTGTGTTTTTTTAATTCCACACTATCGACTGATAATTTTTCGTACTTCCTGAATTTTCTTTCTGTAGTTGTTGCTGTGAAAGATTTCAGTCCCCATAACGATTATCGTAGCACCAGCATCAACAACTTTTTTTACATTTGTGGCTTTAATACCACCATCTACTTCAAGCTCTATTGGTTTACTAATTTTATCAATCATTCTTCTCGCTTTTTTTATCTTAGGCTCCATTGAAGAAATATACGTCTGACCTCCGAAACCAGGATTGACGGTCATAATTAATAGAAGGTCTATGTCCTGAAGGACACACTCAATAGCGGCAAGCGGAGTTGATGGATTGAGAGAGACCCCTGCTTTTTTACCCTGGGATTTTATAACATCAATAGTTCTGAGCATATGACAGTCAGCTTCTGCATGGATAGTAAGAATGTCTGCCCCTGCCCCGATGAAATGTGTGACGAATTTTTCTGGATTGGTAATCATAAGATGTACATCAAGAGGTATGGTGGCAATCTTTTTAATTGCTTCAACAATCATAGGACCAATGGTGATATTGGGGACAAAATGACCGTCCATGACATCTACATGGATGAGATCTGCCCCCGCCTGCTCTACATTTTTAATTTCCTGTTCAAGGTGAAGAAAGTTGCATGAGAGAATAGATGGTGCTATCTGGATTGTACGCATTATAGCCCTCCCATAGTGATTTGAATAACAATCTCCTCATCAGCATGAAAGACTGTTTTTGGTGGAATTGACGAAAGTATTTTTTGCGTGAGGCTTCTGTTGGTTGTTACATATGATGTTTTGTATTTAATATTTTTCATAGACATCTCGTCCAGAAGATCACTCATGTTTGTATCATTTATTTCAGGCATTAGAAAGTAAGTTTTTGGTGCTATCCCTGCAAAGAGGGTAACTGCTTTGTCTTCAAGAATACTTTCGCCACTTTTTGGGAATTGGGCAATGACCCTATCAGGTTTTGCATGAGGTATTGATACTATTCTTCCTACCTTCAGTCGTTTAGAAGCAAGTATCTCTTGTGCCTGCCTGACAGATAAGCCGGTTACTGCTGGAACGAGAATAAGGTGAGGCCCCTCAGATACAATAACACTTACTGTTCTTCCTTTTCGTATGCGCATAGTGGCATCGGGTTTTTGTACTGTAATGTAGTTATAGGGCACATCGTTTCTCCTTTCATACCGAAGGATAGAAAGGGATAATCCATGTTGCTCCACAATCCGTCGTGCCTCATCAACAGTCTTACCCCGCACATCAGGACACACAATATTTTCCTGTTTCTTTAAAAGGATATTGATGGTGAAATAGGTAGAGAGACAGAAAACAATAATCGATACAACACAGTAAAGGGTAATGGTTACCCACCTCATACCTTTTTTAGCCTTGCAATGAAAAAGCCGTCCATGTGTGTCTCATGGGGTATGGATATGAAATAATTTTTATTAAACAAGAACGGAAGGGGATTTTCAAGTCTAAAGTCCCTGTGTGTTTGAAATCGTTCGATTACCTCTGTCGTCTCCTCCGGTTCGAAAGAACAGACACTGTATACCATAGATCCACCCTTTTTAAGATTATTCCATAAATGCTTTATGAGTTCCAGCTGGTAGTTACCAAGATGTACAATATCTTCCTCCTTTCTTCTCCATTTAATCTCAGGGTGCTTTCGAATGATGCCAAGAGATGAGCACGGAGCATCAACAAGTATACTATCAAAAACTTCATTCTTGAAAGGGTTTTTCATTCCATCCCCGCATACACAATCTTCTCTTATGCTCATCTGCATTAAACGTTTCAGGCTATTATCCATGGCAATAATGCGAATATTACCGGGTATCTCTCGTAGTTGAAGAGTTTTTGTGCCCACCCCTGCACAGGCATCGAGGATACAGTCACCATCCTTCGGTTGCACAGCAAGAGCTGCGAGCTGTGACGCCTCATCCTGAATGGCGATAAGATTTTTTTTAAAGAATTGGCTTTCCATGACTGGTGATAATACATCCACATAGAGAGCGGTTGGGGAAAAAACTCCTTTCCAGGTACGGACCATTCTGTTTTTAAAGTACTGTTGTACCTCACGAAGGGAAACTTTATTCGTATTAACCCTGAGACAGAATTCAGGTTTTTGATTGAGGAACGCAAGAAGCTTTGTCGTATCCTGTAACCCAAGTCTCGTATACCATCTCCTGATAAGCCATTCAGGATAGGAGTATGCTATTGAGAGGTGGTGTATTGTATCCGAAGGGTAGGGGATGTTATTGATGTCATTGACAAAACGTCTCAAAATGGCATTGATGAAGTTTGCTACATCTTTGCCTTTTCTTTTCTTTACATACTCTACGGTCTCTTTAACGACATGGTAATAGGGTTTCTTCATAAACTGTATCTGGTACATGCTAATCCACAATAGATAGCAAAGCTCTTTTTGTATTTTCTTTGTTGTATAGCGGGAAAGCGTCCAAATAAAGTAACCCTTCCATCGTATTGCGCCGGATACCATTTCGTAGAGAAGTTTTTTTTGAGGTTCGGTAAGAGGGTAGCGTAAGAAGAATGTGTTTATCGTATCATCAAGAAATGCGCCTGCCTCAACCTTCTGGAGAATAGAAACTGAGATTGTTCGTATGGTGGTGAGTATATTAACGTCTATATGCCATACCCTCCAATCTTCGTATCCTTTCTTCTATTGGAGGGTGCGTGCTGAAGAGTGCGATAACACCTTTTGCACTGAAAGGATTAACAATAAAGAGCGGTGCGGTGGAAGGGTTGGCATCGTTCATAGGATTATAGGCAATACCTGCATGGAGCTTCTTCAAAGCGTTCGAAAGAAAAAGAGGATTCCCAGAAAGTCTTGCACCACCTTCATCAGCAAGATATTCCCGTGACCGAGATATGGCAAGTTGTATGAGCATGGCTGCAAAAGCAGCAAGCATGGAAAATATGATAACGCTGAATATATTTGCACCACCTTCGTCATCATCTCGTGACCCACCAAAGATGGCAGCAAAGCGTGCCCAGTTGGCAATCATAGTAATGGCTCCTGCAAGGGTCGCTGCAACGGTCTGTATAAGAATGTCCCTGTGTTTGATGTGAGAGATTTCATGGGCAAGAACGCCTTTGAGTTCATCCCGTGATAGTAATCTCAGTATTCCTGTTGTTACAGCAACAACACCCCGGGAAGGGTTTCTTCCCGTTGCAAAGGCATTTGGGCTATCATGTTCTATAATATAGATTTTTGGCATGGGTATTGCGGCCTTCTGGGCAAGTGATGCAACAATTCTATAGAGCTCCGGTGCTTCGCTTTCATCTACCGGCTTTGCACGGTACATTGCAAGCACTATCTTGTCACAGAACCAGTAGCTGACAAAATTCATGATAAGGGCAATCAAAAATGCAATATATGCGCCCGTTTGTCCTCCTATGAGGCTTCCAACGGCAACAAAGATTATGGTTAATACAACCATTAAAACAAATGTTTTAAAATGGTTCATTATTTCCCTCCCTGTAATCAATGATACACAGTTTTATACATAGTATAAGCATTTTCTCTTTTTTTTCAAGGAGGTGAAGAAATTGTATGGAGATATACAATACCATATAATGAAACATTATTAGTTCGTTGACAGAAAAGTATTCTCAGTGTACTATAGAGGCACATTTACTGCTGCCCCTATTATCACCGTATCTATGGAACTACTCACGTATCTGATAGATTTTATACTCCATGTTGATAAGTATTTAAGCATCCTTATACAGCAGTATGGATTCTGGACATATCTGATACTCTTTATCATTATTTTTTGTGAAACAGGCTTGGTTGTAACCCCTCTTCTACCTGGCGATTCATTGCTCTTTGCAGCAGGAACGTTTGCAGCAAAAGGTGACCTCAGTGCAGTATGGTTGTTTGTCCTTCTTTCTGTTGCCGCAATAGGAGGGGATACAGTCAATTATTGGATTGGATTTTACATTGGACCCAAAGTATTCAACAAGGAAAGCGTACGTTTTTTAAATAAAAAGCATCTTGACCGCACCCATGAATTCTATGAAAAGTATGGTGGCAAGACCATCATTATAGCCAGGTTTATACCCATTATACGCACCTTTGCTCCGTTTGTGGCAGGAATTGGAAGTATGACATACTGGAGATTCATCAGTTATAATGTTATTGGTGGTGTTGCATGGATAGGAGTTTGTGTTTTCGCAGGGTTCTATTTTGGCAATCTCCCCATTGTTAAGGATAACTTCAGCTTTGTGATCCTTGCTATAGTCATTATCTCAATTCTTCCAGGTGTCGTAGAATTTTTAAAACATCGTTATAAAACAAGTGAAAAACATTATTCCTAATAGTGTGTTCTGTATCTACTGTGCCATTTGTCTTGTAATGATTCATGGTATCGATAGTGGATGGGCTTCTGCTCAAGAGATTGTCTTTTATGCAAAAGGAAACAGTGTTATGTGCCGTTTTATGATTGAGCGGGCAGCCACAAGGGAAGAACAAGAAAGGGGATTGATGTTTCGCAGACATCTTGCAGAGGGAACCGGTATGCTATTCCTTTTTGAAGGAGAGGCGTATAGAACTTTCTGGATGAAGAATACGGTTATTTCCCTTGATATTATATTTCTTAATGGCTCATGGAAGGTTGTTGATGTGTATCCCTTTGCACAACCTCTCAGTGAAAAAAACATTACATCAAAATTTCCAGCACAGTATGTGTTAGAAGTGAATGCTGGTGAAGCAGACAGGTGCGGTATTCAAATAGGTACAAAAGCAAAATATTATCCATAATCGCCATCCTTGATAAACGCATACTGAATAAACATCTATCCCTACAGAACGTAACAGTGTTATGAATAGTTGTAAATGATTTTTATGTTTTTAACATATTTTGTGAAAAAGATGTTGATAAGTTGTCGACGAAGAAAACTATCCTTATGAAATCATTTGTGTTTGTTTACTATGCCTATTGTATAGGCAACAAAAAAATCTAATAGTAACAATAAGTTTGTAAATGTCGCCACCCACCAGCACCATATTCATACTCATAAAGGTGATACAATAAACAACTCGTATTTTCAGCATATTACACATTGTGATTTTTTATGTTGCCTCATGCCTTATTATCAAAGGATTTACAGGGTGGGGTAATATTTTTATCATGGCATCATGTAAAGCCTTATCGTTATTACCTGTTATTACTAATGTCAATGTCATATCTTATTCCCAGTTTGAAATGTCGCATTCCCTCTCTTCCATGACCTTCTCCATGGATGATCGTCAGGCGGTCTCCACTTCTTATCTCTACCCTTTGCTGC
>Ga0272448_1000662_pt1 | contig 51349 bp, 37 predicted proteins | sample YNPCB0191_FD_202220 | JGI IMG/M metagenome (GOLD analysis project Ga0272448, IMG submission 202220) | Hot spring sediment microbial communities from Yellowstone National Park, WY, United States - YNP-CB-019-1 | ecosystem: Environmental > Aquatic > Thermal springs > Hot (42-90C) > Sediment... | reverse complement strand
CACGAGAACAGGAGATGAAAGCGGCTGTGGCCTACAATCGGGCGATGGTCAAACTGGCCGAGGCCGAAATCCCCAAAGCCATGGCCGCCGCCTTCCGTTCAGGCACTCTGGAACAAAAACGGCTGCCTGACGCAGCCGAGGTCCGAAACGCCCCCGCTGCCTCGGGATGATCCGACGGTACTGCCTGTTGGTCTGGACCGCTTGGGGATGCGTAGGGGCGATCTTGGGCGGCAAGCACTGTTTGGGACCAAGAGTTCGGCTTCTCGGGAAGCCTTTTTGCAATAGGCGTGGAACATCCCGTCTGGGGCTTGAAGGAACCACCCATCAGATCGGAAGAAATCTCCGGGTAGAACGATGACGTGGACGACCCATTGGTTGGAACAGTCCCCTGTCGGCGTGATTTTCGACATGGACGGGGTGTTGGTGGATAGTTATGGGGCCCATTGGAAGAGTTGGCAGGTGGTGGCAGCCCAGCAGGGCCGAACCATGACCGAACAGGAGTTTGCCGCCACGTTTGGCCGAACCAGCCGGGAAATCATCGCCAGTTGGCCCAACGCCCATTATACAGAAGAACAGATTGCCGATTTGGACCGGCGCAAAGAGGCAGCATTTCGGGAAATCCTGAGCCGACATTTCACGCCTATGCCCGGGGTGCACGCCTTGTTCGAGCGGTTGTCGGAGGCGGGGTTTCGGTTGGCGGTGGGTTCTTCCGGGCCGCCGGAGAATGTGGCTTTGGTGTTGGAGCGGTTGGGGTGGGCGGATCGGTTCGCCGCCGTGGTGCATGGAATGCTCGTGCACCGAGGCAAACCGGATCCGGAGGTGTTTTTGTTGGCAGCCCAGAGGGCTGGGATTCGGCCGGACCATGCAGTGGTGGTCGAAGATGCCCCCCTGGGGATCGAAGCCGCCCATCGGGCCGGGATGAAAGCCATCGGACTGGTCAGCACCGGCCGAACCCCCGAGCAACTGGCCGCCGCCGATCTGGTCGTTCGGCATTTAGACGAAATCACCCCCCAGCAAGTCCTTACCCTGCTAGCAAGGACGCCCTCGCCCAGGCCGGTTTGAGGAACTGGCATTCCCTGGAGGTGATTGCCTGCCCCTTAAAGAATAAAGCAAAGGAGTTGGACATGGAACCTATTGTCGTATGTGTTTATGTTCATGTCAAATCGGAATACCGAGATGCCTTCCTCCAGGCAACCTTGGAAAACGCCCGATGCACCATCCAAGAGCCGGGCAACCTCCGGTTCGATGTACTTCAGCAAGCCGACGATCCGGATCGGTTCATTTTGTATGAAGTGTGGCGGGACGAAGCGGGTATGAACGCCCATAAAGAGACGCCCCATTACGCTCGATGGCGGGATACGGTGGCCCCTTGGATGGCCGAACCCCGCCGAGGCGTCCGCCATATCGGTCGATTTCCCCAGCAGCCGGAAGCTTGGCAGGCCCGAAAATAACTGAGGCTGTCCCGAAATGGGCAGCCCAGAGGCGGCCCCGATCCCTTTGCAATCCGTTCTGGCTAACCCAAATGCCGTTTTCTTAGGGTTTGGGCAGTCTGGGGGCCGCCCGGTGGACGTGCATCCCGGCTCAAACGGAATTTCGGGACAGCCTCAAATAAGTAACATTTTAGCCGAATGAAGCAACTGGCCTCTCCCCTGGCCGTCGAGAGGCCGGCCAACCGTAGGTTGGCCGGGTGAGGGGGCCAAAGTGTCATTCCTGCGCAAGCAAGAATCCAGAAAAAACTGGATTCCCACTTTCGTGGGAATGACATACAAGGGGGAGAAAAAGGCGTCCATCCACTTTCGTGTCCCCCTCACCCTAATCCTCTCCCGCGGTGGCAAGAGGGGGAATGCATCTCCTCCATTCGGCTAAAATGTTACGAAAATAAAAGCCCTTACCTCTGTTCCCTCGGCGCAAAAGGGTCCTCCATGTTGGGACGGGGCGTGGCGAGGACTTCTTGTTCCCCCGGGCAGATACTTCGGATTGCCCCCACACGCCAGAAGATTTGCAGACCGCCTTGGGAGATGGGGGGAGGGAATTTTTACTGGGGTGGACCGGCTTTTTCGGCCCATTGGGCCAAGAGGTCCAAGACCGGTCGGTTGGCCTCGGGAAATGGGTATCTGGGCAATTCCGCCAAAGGGACCCATCGAAAAGGCGGCTTCGGGGGTTGCTCAGGCTGGCAGGGCTCGGCCTGGAAAAACCAAAGCCGGACCCGGCCGTGGGAATATGCATATTCCGTTTCGTTCCAAAGGCGGCCAAGCCGGACGGTCAAACCCGTTTCCTCCAAGCATTCCCGGACAGCGGCTTGGGAAGGGGATTCGCCAGGTTGCACCTTACCGCCGGGAAACTCCCATAAGCCTGCCAGAGGCGAACCGGCCGGCCGAGGTCCGATGAGAACCCTACCCGCTTGCAAGACCACGGCCACGGCAATCTCGGCGGGCATTGGGCGATCGGACACGGGAACAGTGGCTCCCCATCCATGCTTCCAGGGAAGGCCGTCGCATCGGCTTCCAGCCAGAGGGCGGGCCTACCCATTTACCGACTAGTCAATCACCTTAGTGAGCGGATATTCGACAATGCCGCAGGCGCCGGCCTGTTTCAGGCGGGGAATGATGTGCCGAACCACCGTCTCGTCCAACACGGTATTAACGGCCACCCAATCCTTCTCAGAAAGTTCGGAAATGGTGGGTTTTTTCAGGGCGGGCAGAATGGCCAACACATTCGGAAGCCGATCTTTCGGCACATTCATCATCAGGCCGACCTTGCCCATGGCTGCCATGGCCCCTTGCAGCATCAGGGCCAGATCGTCGATTTTGGAGCGTTTCCAGGGATCGGCGTAGGACCGATGATTGGCAATCAGGCGGGTAGTGCTTTGGAGAACCTCATCGACAATTCTTAAATGATTGGCGCGGAGAGAACTGCCGGTTTCGGTAACTTCCACAATGGCGTCGGCAAGCCGCGGCGGTTTTACTTCGGTAGCACCCCAGGAAAACTCCACCTTCGCATGGACGCCATGCCGGGCCAAATACTGTTGGGTGAGGCCGACCGCCTCGGTGGCAATCCGCTTGCCCTCCAAATCACGGACCGATTGGACGGGCGAATCCTCCGGCACACACAGGACCCACCGGATCGGCTTCAAACTGCTGCGAGAAAAGACCAACTCGGCCACCTGATGCACATCTGATCCCGTCTCCAAAATCCAATCATACCCCGTCAGGCCTGCATCCAACACCCCATCCTGCACATAACGGGCCATCTCCTGCGCCCGAATCAACAGACATTCCATCTCCTCGTCATCAATCGTAGGATAATAACTCCGAGGTGCAAAAGTAAGCCGATAACCGGCCCGACGAAACAATTCCGCCGTTGCCTCCTGTAAACTGCCCGCAGGAATGCCCAGTTTCAATACCTGTTCTGCCATCGATTCGGACTCTCCCTCAAAATCCACTCTAAAAACAAGTAACATTTGTAATATCTTAAGCCGAATGCAGGGGTCTATGGGTCCCTGCCTGCGCAAGCAGCAGTCCAGGCTTGTTCCCGCGTAAGCGGGAATCTAGGCAAGATGGACTTCTCCTATTTTCTGGACTGCCGCTTTCGCGGGAATGACACGCTGGGTTTAGCCCGCCGTGGGAGGGGCGAGATGCTTCATTCGGCTAAAATGTTACAAAAACAAAAATCGCTCCTGGTTGCCCAGGGATGACAAAGGAAAGGGGGTGGTTGTTTGACCGGCCCCGGGATTTTATGATTATTTGTACACCTGGCCCGGATCGAAGACGCGCTCGGCCACCACTTTTAAGCCTTCCGGCGTTACTTGCCGGTAAAAACAGCTTCGATAGCCTTCGTGGCAAGCCGCCCCGCCCACCTGTTCCACTTTCAACAGAATACAATCCCGGTCGCAATCTACATAAATCGCATGGACTTTTTGAATATGGCCGCTTTCTTCGCCTTTGCGCCAGAGTTTATTTCGACTTCGGCTGTAATAGACGGCCTGCCCGGTGGCCAGGGTCTGGGCGAAGCTCTCCGGGTTCATGTAGGCCACCATCAGGACTTCGCCGGTGTGGACGTCCTGGGCAATGGCCGGCAATAGACCCCCGCCTTTCTGAAAATCTGGGCCTTCCGAAGCCGAAATTTCCTCCGCCATAACAGATCACCTCGGGTATCTGGGTATTCGGAACGGTGTCAAGAATGCCTTATTGTAATCGGGGGAGAACAGGCCTTCTACCCCCCGGACAGGGGAATGCCCATTCCTAACCCCTCCAAGCCGGCATCGGCCCAGCCCACGAAAGCAAAATATGCCTTTTATTGGGGATGCTACTTGCCTCTAAAGTAGGAGTTATGGCCCGGACAAGAGGGCTGCTCTTGCTCTTCTGGAGGGTTTTCCGTAAAAGAAGGCCGATGGGTTTAGGTGGGTGTTTCTTTTTCTAGGCTACTTCGATTCTTTTAGCGTCTGCCCGGACCTTTTGTTTTCTCTAAATTACCCAAATTATCCAATTATTCTACTTTTTGATGGCTAACGTGCCCTGGCCTAACTGGTTTTTTCGAGTAGCCCGCTCATTGGGGGAGGGTTTGCTGTTGGCAATACTTACCACCGGTTGTGCAGGTTTGCAGCAGATTTCGGGCGATCCCCTGGAACGAGCGGTTAAAATCCCCATCCAAATCCCTCGGGAAATTGCCAAAGCCTCTCGACCGTCTAACGATCGAGATTGGCATCCTTTACACGCCCAACTTGCCCGGGCCGATTTCCAGGGGCATTATGTAACCATCTCCAACATCCGGAATACGCAGTACCGCAGCGAAGAGGATTTTACCGTCCAGTATTACGAAAAGACCTTTGATTTGGACAAACTCCAAACGGTCGATTTCATCGTCGTGCCGTTCCCCGATAACCCAGCCATCGCCCATACAATGCTTAGTTTCGGCTTTGACGGAACAGACTACTTGGCCGTGTCCGTCGAGACCCGCAAAGAAAAACACGAAACCTATAATGCGTTGGCCGGTTTTTTCAATCAGTATGAAATTATCTACGTGGTAGGCGATGAGCGGGACCTAATCCAACTGCGAACCCACCACTGGATGAATGATGTTTATATTTATCGGACCATCGCCACGCCGGAGCAAGCACGACGGCTGTTTGTCGATGTCATGGACCGGCTCAACCAGTTGGCCGAGCATCCCGAGTTCTACAATACCCTGACCAACAATTGTACGACCAATATCCGCCGTCATGTGAACCATGTGTTTGGAGAACGAATTCCAAGAGATTATCGGGTGCTTTTGACGGGGTATTCGGACCGATTGGCTTATGAGTTGGGACTTCTGGAGTCGGCAGGCACGTTTGAACAGACCCGGCAACGGGCACGGGTGAATCCGGCGGCTTATCGGTATGGGGATCGCCCCGATTTTTCTCAAAAAATCCGGGAACAGTTGCAGATGGTTTCTCGATAGAGGGTCCTGAATGCCCCTGTTTGGTTGGGGCTGGAGGACGCCCAAGCAAACAGTCCACCCGGTTCTTTCAGGAAGGATTGCTCTTTGGGCCGACGGGAAGTAGAGTAGAATTTTTATGATGGGGCTCCGTGCGGCGTTTTGGACGTTTGCGGCCAAGGGCGTTCAAGGCGTTCCGGTGTCTGGAAGTTGGATTCTTTGTGCGCGGGTTCGGTTGGGGAGAACCAAGGGGCGATTGGCCGATTTTGCCGACAGGACGCATTTCGTGAAAAAATGTTACTTTGTCTCTGATTTACATCTCTTCGCCCGTCGTTCCCAGGCGGAGCGGCATTTGGAGCGATTGGAGCAGGCGGCCTCCCAGGCAAATAGGTTTGTCCTAGGGGGGGATATTTTTGATTTTCGGTGGGCTGCGGCGAGCAGCGCTCTGGCGGTGCAGGAAGCCGTCGGTTGGCTGGAGAAGCTCCTGAGAAACTACCCCAACTGCCAATTTCATTTTGTCGTGGGCAATCACGACCATCATTGGGGATTTTTATGTCGGCTGGACGGTCTGGCCGAGAAGTATTCTAATTTTCACTGGCATCCCTATTATCTGCGACTGGGCGAACATATTTTTCTGCATGGGGATGCGGCCGAGCGGAGAATGACTCCGGAACGACTAGCCGCCTATCGCATCCGGTGGCATTATCGGCCTCGGCGAGGTCGGCTGATGAACCGACTGTACGACCTATTTGTGGCCTCCCGGTTGCCCCGAGCGTTGGGGCCGCTGGTGTATCCGAAGCGCCGAGTAGCCCGCAGGATCTTGGCCTATCTGCGCCGGATCGGGCATGGACCGGAGCAAGGCGTTCGGCATGTATATTTCGGCCACATCCATCGCGGATTTTCCGACTATCGCTATCGCGGTCTGGTGTTCCATAATAGCGGCGCTCCGCTGCGGGGACATCGGTTCCGACTCTTAGAGATTCCATGGAAAGAGCGGGAGTTTTGATCGCCTTTGGAGCGTCCTTTCCGCCAAGGGGAAACCGTCGCCTCTGGACCTTCTGAGAAATGCCTGGGCAGAGCAAAGAGAAAGAGGAACACTTTAGCCGAATGGATGGGACTGGTTTCCCTCGCCTCTTGCCGTCCAGGGGCTCTCCTGGCCGGAGGCATTGCCAAAGGCCAGGCCGGGTGAGAGGGCGCAGAGGGAACGCATAAGAACCGCTTTTTTCGAACGAAATGGTATAAGTGCTATTGCCGCCCGGAAAGGCAATTCTTCGGACGGAAAGCGGTCTTAAGGGTGGGCAGGTTCGCCGGGCGGGTTATTTCCCGAGGGTCCCAAGGAGCGGGGTTCCGGCAGTCCGTACCGCCGGATTTTTCGGTCTAGGGTGGAGCGTTCGATGCCGAGCAGATTGGCGGTTCGACTCTTATTCCAACCGGTATATTCGAGAGTGGCTAAGATATGGCGTCGTTCCATTTCCTCCAAGGTGAAGGGAGTGAAGCGTCCTTTTCCTAAGAGGCGGGATTCGCCGGTTTCCCCCGCACTGGCCAAATTGGAAAGCAACAAATCTTCCTCGTCGATATACTCGCCCCGGCAGAGGACGACCGCCCGTTCGACGACATTTTTCAGTTCCCGCACGTTACCAGGCCAATGGTAACGGACAAGCAGGTCCATGGCCTTTGGGGTAAACCCACGGATTTTTCGTCCTGTTTCGCTGATAAACCGGCGGAGGAAGTGTTGGGCCAATTCCGGAATATCTTCGGCGCGTTTGCGCAGGGGGGGCACCACAATTTCAATGACCCGGAGGCGGAAGTACAGGTCCCGGCGGAAACGCCCCTCGGCCACGTCTTTTTCCAAATCCCGGTTGGTGGCGGCGATGACCCGCACATCGGCGGTAATTGGTTTACTGCCGCCGACCCGTTCGAAGGGATGCCCCTCCAGCACCCGCAGGAATTTGGCCTGCAAACTGGGGCTCATTTCGCCGATTTCATCGAGCATGAGCGTACCGCGGTGGGCCGCCTCAAATTTGCCGATCTTTCGCTCCGTCGCTCCGGTAAAAGCCCCCCGCTCGTGGCCGAACAGCTCGCTGGCCAACAGACTTTCGGACAAGGCAGCGCAATTCAGACAGATAAACGGATTATTCCGTCGATCGCTGGAATAATGGACGGCTCGGGCGACCAGTTCCTTGCCTACGCCGCTTTCCCCCCGGATGAGCACCGTGGCTTTGGCGGCGGCGGCTCGAGCAATCTCCTCGATCACCTGCCGTATCCCCGGACTCCGTCCGACGATCTCGCTTTGCACCCCTAAGCGTTCCCGCAGTTGGACGTTCTCGGTTCGAATTTGGGTGAGGCTTTCGTTGAGTTCTTCTTGGCGAGCCAGATTCGTCAGGGCCACCGCCATGGTGTCGGCCACCGCCAGCGTAAACTCCAGATCATCCGGGTCGGGTACCCGGGCCGGATCCGTCGAATACAAATGGATCAGGCCGAGGACCTCCCGTCCTCGTCGAATCGGAGCGCACAGGACGCTGGTGGTATAAATTTCCCCCTGACTATCCCGAGTCCCTAACGTGCTATCGCCCAGCACATTCCGTGCCAATACCGCTTCCCCTTCCCGCATGACCGTCGAAGCCAGGAAATTCGATATCCGATGGTAGGGCCAGGCCGACAATGTCCGAGAGGCCGCAATCTCTAAGTCCGAGGGCCGAACCGGATCCGACATCCCCCGAGGAACCAGCAGAATAGCCCCCGCATCGGTCTTTGTCCCCTCGAACAGGGCATTCAGAGCCAACTCGGCCATTTTGCCTACCGTCGAGGCGGTAGTCAGTTCAAAGGCAAGTCGGCACAACCGGGCCGCTGCACGTCCCAACGGCGATACCTGGGCCTCATCCACCTCCCCAGGCTCTAAAAACCGTGTTTGGCCTCGGCGATGCGTGATGGTGGTCGGCTCATAAGCAGCCAAAACACTCGAATCCTCTTCTTCCCCGGGTTCAGCCCCGGAAGCACCGCCTTCGGCCGGACGCTGCCCCACTGCGGGGGCGCTTCGGGTATCGGGAAACGCCTCGGTCAGACTATGCACAAAGACCAATTGGGACCGGCCAATATGAATGACATCCCCAGGCCGAAGCGTCCATTCATACTGGACTCGTTGATTGCCCACGAGGGTCCCATTCCGGCTTTCCAAGTCCCGAAGCACCCATTGGCCTTCGGACATAAAAATTTCCGCATGGGATCGGCTGCACCGCTCATCTTTTAAGACGATCTGATTGGTCGGCGCACGGCCGATCGTTACCGTCTGGCCCGGTACCAACCGGAACACGTCCGTCCAATGGGCCCCCTCACGGATCACCAAATAAGCCAATTGGGGCACACCCATCCCCCTCATAGGAACAATCTGCCGCCAACATTCACCCAACCCACCATCCGATGCCTTCTTAAGGATCCGATTCCATTCCTCCAGCTTATCCCCCTTGCCGCCCCTTTGGCAAGAAGGTACCCCCATTTCCCTTCTAGGGCAGTCTCTTAAGTTGCCAGAAGCTATCCCGAGGTATCTGCCCCCCAAAAAGACTTCTATAACCCAAAAGGGGTATTGCGTGCTCCCCTGCTAAGGAGTATGTTATAGAGAAAATCTTCAGTTTAAGCATCCAGAAATCTTTTCTTTTGGGGTTTTGGTTGCAAAATCTCTTCTGCTAGATTATTTTAAAATTTAGTTCTGTTTTACCCTTTTTCCAAAGGAGAACCTCTATGGGAACACAGGCTGGCATTGGGCGGCTAAGGGGTGGTTTAGTCCTCGCAGGAACCCTGGGGGCAATTCTTCTGATCTGTTCACCCCTCTGGGCGCAGAATGATGGTTATTATAATCGGGCTGTGGGCGGCGTCTCGATTCAGCCTGATGGCATCCTTCGGAATGCGGAAGTGGACGCCACAGGACGGCTTCGGCAAATGCTTCTGAAGCAGCTTGCACCGGTACCTCAGGAATTAGCCCAGGCCGCCGAACTGCGCAAAATTTCATTGCGCGGTTTGGAGTCGGCTATCCAAGAGGCTTTGCAGGCCGGAAAACCTCTGCCCGACGAAGTGAAATATCTGGCCGGTTTGCAGCAAATCCGTTATGTCGTGGTCTGCCCCGATCAACAGGATATTCTCTTGGCCGGTCCAGGGGAAGGATGGAAAGTGGATGACCGGGGCTTTTTGGTCGGCGCTGTCACAGGCCGACCGGTGATGCTCTTAGATGACTTGTTGGTGGCCCTCCGCACCGCCCAGCAAGCCGCCCAAGGCGGCCTCAGTTGCTCGATCGATCCCACGCCCCAGGGACTCCAGCAGCTTCAAGCCTATGTGAACACCCTGGATACGATTGGCCAGCCAGAGGTTACCATCCGAAATATCGAAAAAGCCCTTGGTCCTCAACAGATTACCGTCAGTGGTGTACCGGCCGATTCGCATTTTGCCCGTGTGCTCGTGGCCGCCGATTATCGGATGAAACGTTTGGCAATGGGTTTCGACCCGGCCCCCAAAGGCGTAAAATTGCCCAGCTATCTGGGGATGATTAGCGCCGGCCCGAAGGGGCTGAGCAACATGACGCCCCGGTGGTGGCTGGCGCCGAATTATCAGCCCCTGTTGCGGGATGAAGAGGGTCTGACCTGGGAATTCCGCGGCGGCAGCGTCAAGGCGATGACCGAGGAAGATTTCCTCACCTCCACCGGCCAACGCCAGCATACCGGTCGGGCCAATCCCACGGCCCAAAAATGGGCTGACCTCATGACCGCTCAGTATGATCGCCTCGCCGTGGCCGAACCGGTCTTCGGGCAACTCCGCAACTGCATGGACCTGGCTATCCTCGGCGCAATGATGGTGCAATATCGCTTGCCGGAAAAGGCCGGGTATAGCTTCCCGGTCTTGTTGGAGTCCAACCAAGTTCCGCTTCTCAAATTCACGCCGCCCAAACAAACCGATACCATCGCCAGCGTAGTGAAAAAAGGAAGGAATTGGGTGATCACTGCTTCCGGCGGCGTGCAAATCCCCTCTTGGCAAATCATCCAAAAGACTGAAAAGGGCGATTCCCTCAGTGCCGTTCGCACGCAAACGACCGCGAAAAAGTCCTCCTCCTGGTGGTGGAATTAGTTCGAATCGCCAAAGCATCTTCCAAAAATTCTCTCCTACCTCCAAAATCATTTCAGGGAGGAAATCTAGACCGATCGGGGCATCCGTGCGCTAATAGGATGGCCTGTTCAAACTGCTCGTCTTCTCCGCGGGCCGGATGGGGGCCAACCTCTCTCCCAGGAGGAACCTTCTGATGGTCATGGAACTTTTAGCCCCGGCAGGCGATTGGGACGGTTTACAAGCGGCGGTGCGGGCCGGTGCCGACGCCGTCTATTTCGGGTTCAACCACCTGAACGCTCGTCGCCGAGCCAAAAACTTTACCCCCTCCCAAGCCCACCAGGCCGTCCAATTCCTGCATCAGCACGGCCTACGGGCCTATCTGACGCTCAATATCGACCTGGCTACCCGGGAATTGGGGTTGGCCCTCCAGATGCTTCAGACTGCTTCGGAAGCGGGGTTTGATGCCGTTTTGGTGCGGGACCCAGCCTTGTTGGCTTTTCGGCCGGCTTTTGCAAATCTGGAGTTCCATTTCAGCACCCAGTCCTGTATGGCCAATAGCGCCGATGTGGCTGCTGCTGGGCAGCTCGGCGCCCAACGGGTGGTCTTGGCCCGGGAAATGACGTTGGACGAGATCGCAACAGCTTCTGCCACGCCGGGCATCCAGACCGAAGTGTTTGCCCAGGGCGCTTTGTGTTTTTCGGTTTCGGGACGGTGTTGGATGTCCAGTTGGGTGGGCGGCCGGAGCGGCAATCGGGGCCTGTGTGCCAGTCCGTGTCGGGTCCCCTGGACGCTCGATGGCCAGCCGGCTGGCCAGCCGCTTTCCATGCACGATCTATGCACCTTGGATTGGCTGGAGCGGCTCCGGTCGGCCGGTGTGTCGGCCCTGAAAATCGAAGGCCGATTGAAATCCCCCGACTGGATCGAACGAGCCGTCCGGATTTACCGCCAGGCCCTGGACGGCCAGCCCATCGAACCGCTCAAAACGGAGGCCCAATGCTTGACCGATTACACGGGCCGAGACCTTACCGACGGCTATTTGGCCGGTCGCCGAACGGAACTGACCGGGACCAATCGCGGTCGGCAACCCCGCCTCCCCGACACCCCTGCCGAGGCGATCGCCGCTGCCGGGAACCAGCCCTTCGAGGATGCCGCTGAATCCGAACTCGTTTCGACCAGAGGCGAAGACGACCTCTCTTCGCCCGGTTCAGGCCGCTCGTTCCGGTTTCTGCTTTCTTCGGCAGGTCCGAAGATTTCCTGCCATCTTTGGGTGGAAGACCAGCAGCGGTGTTGGCAATATCCGAAGAGTGTCATCCATCGGGCGCATAAGGCGATCTCGGCGGGTAGTTTGTGCGAGCAGTTGGAAGGCGTGCGCATTCAGGGCATGGAGGCCGAGTCGGTCTGGACCGATGACCCGGAGTTCTTGCTGGTTCGGCGCACCGCCAATGCAATTGTGGAGCGAATTGCGGCGGAGTTAGGGCGCTTGCGGCGTGCGGCGGCTCGGCCTGTAGCCTGGACCCTACCGCCGGAGTCCCTGCTGAGCGAGGCGGAGCTGACGCCCACAAATGTAAACATACGATCCCTAGGCGATCCGCCCAATTGCGTCCGGCTGCATAAAAACCAACTCGAACTCTTTCTCCGCCAAGATACGAAGACCCATCTCATTGTCGAAGGCGTGCAGCCGGAGGATGTCCGCTGGATTGCCCAGCAGTGCCGAAAAGAGCGGCCGGTCGTGGCCTTGCCCAGCGTCTGCTTCGAAGCCGATCTGCCCTGGATTCGGGACCTAGTGGCCCAATGCAAAAAGGCTCGCTTGGCCGTCGAAGTCAACAGTTGGGGCGCTTGGTGGATCGCCCGCCAGGCCGGCATCGCTTGGGAAGCCGGTCCCGGTCTGGGTGTGCTCAACCCCTTGGCCGCCGCCATGCTCCGTAAACTCGGCGCACGCACCGTAACCGCTTCCCTGGAAGCAGATCGCCGCCAACTGGAAGACCTCTGTGCGGCTGCGCCCGTGGGAGTTTCGCTTTATGTGTTCGGACGGCCTCCTCTGGCTACTACCAGGGTAGAACTCCCCTCCGAGTTCCAAGACCGGGTCTTGGAAGACCGCCGCAGTCTGCGTATGATCGCCCGCCGGGAACGGGACCTGTGGGTCTTCCGACCGGAGACGCCGTTCGATTGGCGTCGGCTCCGAAACGATCGTATCCGAGTCAAAAACCTGGTCGTCGATCTGGTCGGTTCGCCCGACCCGATCGGGGAATGGCTCCACACCCTGCCCACCGGCCGCCATGCAACCACCTTCAATTACCACCGCTCCCTCCAATAGGGCCGCTTCTTAGAGCCTATCCCAAAATCAGGCGGGTGCAAGCTGGGTTGGATTTATCTGGCCCCTGAAACCTACCTCCATGGGAGGATCGGACAAGAGGACCGGCATTTTGGGATAGGCTCTTAGCCTCCCTTTTGCCCTTTTAGGGAACGCCCCGGCGGCGAAACCCTAACTCTTTTCCGCCTCTCCCATGTGGAGATACCAATGCACCGCGGGAGAGGCCGGTCAACCTTTGGTTGGCCGCGTGAGGGGGAGGACAGGCGGCTGGCCTGTCGCCTTGCGGGAGAGCCCGGCCTGCGCAGCAGCCCGCGTGAGGGGGTCCCCGTGTCATTCCTGCGCAAGCAGGAATCCAGGTTTCTTTGCACCCGCCTCCCGTATCATTCCTGCGCAAGCGGGAATCCAGGAAAAAACAACTGGATTCCCACTTTCGTGGGAATGACACGGAAGGTCTCCCCGCGTCTATCCCCAGGTGTCCTTCCTGCTTGTGTGGGAAGGACACCTGGGGCTTGCGTAGGAAGGGCGCTCGGTTTACAGTCCTTCCAGGCGAATTTTGTCCTGTTGGGGTTGGCCGGGTTTAGCAAACCAGATGGCCAAATGTTTACCTTCGCCTTCGATCTGAACGCCCAGGGCAGAAGCGGTTTCCAGCCGTTTTGCCGACCAACTGGGCCGCCCTCCGGTCCGGTACGGAACGAGGACCGTCAGCATTCCGAGGGTCTGCTGTTTTTCCCGGGTGCTGGCCTCCACGTGCCATTGGTTGGGAAACTGCTGGGTAGGCGGCGGTTGGTAGCCGTCCCATTGCCGAAAGCCTAGCCCCACCGGACTCAGATAGTGCACTTCCACCCCGGCCTGGTCCAGTTCCAACCGGAGGCGGGCTTTCTGCTCGTCAATGGTAAACGGCCGAAGCCCATGGAGCATAAATTGGAACGTGGCCGGCTGTTTGGCTTCCAGGTCGTCGTAGAGAACCACCAGAGGCGTCCAGCCCGGGCCGGGTTGGGCCGAGGGAGATACCGCCGATTTGCTCGCGTCTGCCTTAGGCGTGTTCGAGGCATGGGCTTGCGTCGGAGCCGCCGTGGTGCTGGGTGGTGCCGACGGAGCGCCGGGTTTCAGCAGCACCACATGCCGACGGAACCGGAGGAGCCGGCCTTCGTAGGCGTCGGCTGCCTCGCCCACGACATGGTCCCATTGAGGTGTAAGCTGCCAGTGGGCGATTCGCCCCAGCGGCGCTGCCGTATGTTTGATCTGCCCCTGCCCATCCACCAATACTCCGTTATGGGCTACCGTACTGTGGGCCCACTGATAGTGAAATGGACTTCCGTGCAGGTCCCGATACACACAGGTAGTCAAAAGCGCCTCCCCGTAGGCGTTCAACTGGAACGTATTGTGCGGATTATGGCCGTGGCTTTGCGTGCCGAACGGACTGGATTTGAACAGCAGGTGTACATCCTGTCGGCTATCCAAGAGGTTGGTATGGAGGCTGGCTACGCCGATGCCCCGAAAGACTTTCGAGGGCGGCAAGTGCGTGGGCGGTTTGGGCGCTGGCGCCGGCGGCAGACGAGCCGCATATAAAATGGCGGCAATTCCCTCGGCCTGGTGCATCTTCCACTGCTGCCGCCACCACTGCCAATAGGGGGCGTGGCTGCCGGGCTGAGCGGCCCAGGCCCGACAGAAGAATTCCACCATCGGCCCCCACCCGGCCCCGGCCGGATGATACGAAAGGTCGCCAAAGCCGCTGTTGGGCGATCCGGGCGGCGCCACGTACAGGGCGTAATCACACGCCTGGGCGAAGAACGGCTTTTTCCGCCAGTCGATGCCCAGCCCTACCTCCATCGCCTGGAGCCACCAGACCACCTTGCTGATATATCCGGCCCAATAGGAAAGGCCCTCATGCCAGCCGCCGTCCTCGTCGTTCCAGACCGGATAGCAGGCGAAAAACTTGTTCACCGCATAATCCAGCCAATCTTCTGCCTCCGGGATTTCGCCCAAAAAGGCGATGCCGGCCTCGCCGATTTTGTGCCAGGTGCGGTTGCCGTGGCTATCGTAAGGGTTGGTGAAATGGCCCACGCCTTGTCGAACTTCCCCACTGACCCAGGCGTCGTACACCCGCTGGCGCATTGCCGTTTGAATCTGCTGCCGTTCCGAAGGGGTGAACATGGGCCAAGCCCAGTCGTAGGCCCGTGCCGGTCGAAACAGCATCGGTTTGGCCGCCTCGCAGTTGAGCGAGAAGTTTGTCGGTCCCTTGGGGTCCCAACTGGCCAGATGCAAGACCCAGCGGCGGGCCGCCTCCCCGTATTTTTTGTCCCCGGTCAGTAGATATACAAAAGCCAATGTCTCCGCCTCCATGCACGCCCGTTCCGTTTGCATCCGGTTGGGCCACCAATTTTGAACCGCCTGGGCGTCCTTTCGATCCCGCACACTGCCCCGCTTTGTCGGCTCCGGCGTGGGCCCGGCTTGGATAATCCGATCCGCCTGGCGCTGCAACTCCTTGAGCACCGGGGCCAACTCCCCCTGGGCCAAGGCCCGAAACCGCGGCAACTCCTCCGGACGCACAAAAAGCCGAGGATGCTCCGCCGGAAGCCGCCGCCGCTGCTCGGCCCGGGTGGGCATCGGAAACGCCACGGCATCCGGCCGAACTACCACCGAGCGGACCACACTCCAGTCCGAAAGCTCGCCCTCTTTGGTCTGGAATCGATACCGCCAATAATATTTTCCCGGCGCCCAGGGCGTATGATGGGTGTAGGTATTCCAGGGGATGTTGGCCACCGTAACCGCATCGGAGAAATCCGGCTTCTGCGCCCACTGGACGGTGTAGGTGTGGGCCTGCTTCTGGTGAATCCAAAGGAGCGACGGCGGCGTCAGACGCACTTCCGCCCCGTCCTCCGGCCGATACCCTATTTCACCCAACCCAGGCGCTCGATTGGGCACCCGAAGCGTCGGCTTCGGCGCCGGGGACGCCTGCCGGTTGGGGCCTGGTTTCCTATCCGGTTCGGTGTGTGCTTTTAGGCCTGCCTTGGGCGCCGGATTTGACTCTGCCTTTGCTTCCGGCTTTGGGGCTGCGTTCGGTACCGGATTCGGTTCTGTCTTCGGTTTTGGCTGAGGTTCCGGCTCTCCGCCAAAAACGGACTCTGACCAGCCGAGGGTGTGCATTGCTCCGCCGACCAACAAGATACCCAAACCACCTATCCCTCCCAAACCAAGGCCCAGGCGGATGACCAGACTCTTTAAAAAACTTTTCCTGGCCGACATGGAAAATCTCCTTTCCTCAAGAAATACGAAGCCAGCGGGATTTCTTCGGAGTGCTTTCGGTAAGGAAGGATTTTAGTAACACTTTAGCCGAATGGACAGACATACGGTCGGACACGTCGAACGGCTTCATTCGGGTACCATGCTACCTTCGGGGTGGTTCGGTAAGGAAGGATTCTTGGGAAGGTAGGATGTCGCTCTTACGGGGCAGGGCGGTTCGTTCTGGGCCGCTGGAGACTCCTGGGGGATGTTGTCCACGTAGGCAAAACTTCCCCAAATCGTCATGCCAAAGGAAACGGCAGTTTGTCCGCCGCCTCCTAGAGGCTTTATGCGGGGTTGCTTCGACCGCTGAACGAAGAAAACCAGTTTATCCGCCGCCGACCAGAGTAACAATCTCCAGCCGATCGCCCGGCCGAAGCCGATACTCCCCATACTGCTGGTGCGGCACCACCTGCAAATTGACCTCCACGGCCACAAAACTTTTCGACAGCTTCAATCGCTCCAGAAGCTCCGCCACGGTAATTCCATCCGGCACTTCGTGCTTGTGATCGTTGACAACGATTTCCACCGACAACTCCTCCAAGGAAACCTCTGCGGCGGACAAACACCTCAGCCGACTCTTTTATCTTACCCACCCAACCGGCCCGGCCAATAGGTTGCCCACCAGGGCAGCACCCCCAGCACCCCGGCCGACAGGCGGCCTACTGGCACTTGGTCTGTCTAGGTTGACTGTATCCACCGGGAGCAATTGCCACAATCTGGGGAGTCCGAACGATTTTTAACCCCCTACCCGTTGTAGGGGCATGGCCGGGTGGATACAGTCAAACTAGACGGAGTTGGCACCGCCTAACAGACGGCACTTCATCACCTCCCCTATCCGGCCGGTTTGATTACCGTCTTTATAGCCAGGGCTATGGGCAGACTCGGTAGCATCGGCCCGGCTGCTCCTGGCAGGCCGAGGGAGGCAGGATCGGCTGAAGTACGCCCCATCGGACCCAGGCGTCGAAAAGTTCCGGCTGCACCAGGGGCGTAAATCCATAATTGCCGGGACTTCGGTACCGGCCGATCTCTCCCCAATGGACATAAATATATCTTATGTCCCGCTCGGCCAAAAGCTCCTTCAGCCGCTGAGCAAACGCCTGGCCCAGCCAACCGACCGGATACATCCGCTCCCCCCCAGGGCAAAACATTTTCCCCAAATCCTCCTCACCCTTGGGAAAAGCAGGGGGTTGGCCAGTCCGGGCATCCGCCTCCCAAAGAAGCTCTTCCAGCGGGGAGGTGTTAAAACAGGTGGCATATAGCACCGGCATTTCCAGATCAAAGGGCTGGGCGTCGCCCACCAGCAGTACATACCCTTTCGGGCTCCTCTGCTCCTGCCAGGTCTGATTGAGCCAAAGATGCCAGGGATCGACCCGCAGCGGATCGACTCGCAACCGATCCAGCGTCCAAAAATACCGGTTGTAGCCGCCCGCTGCCGGGACCCCCCCGGCCAGCAGAAACCCGTAGAGCAGTCCTACCGCCAAAAGCCCAGCCCGACACCACCGCCATAGCCGACTCTCTGACCAACAGAACCCCAGCCCGGCCCATAGCGCCGCCATCGGCAGCGCCGGCAACCAAAACCGATCGATCCGATGCGTCCCCAGCCACCACATCGTGATCCACCAGGCCAAATAGCCCAAAAGGACCCAGCAAAATTGGGCAGCCTTCCTAGAGGACGATCCATTTCGGCAGGGCTGGGAACGGTGTAGAAAAGCCAGCACCGCCAGCGGAACGACGAGCGGCCCGATCCACTCGCTTTGCCAGGCCAGCCGGGCCAGGTCCTCGGCCAATCGGGCGGCGGAAAAATCCCGTGGTAGATGCACCCGGTTCCACTGGGCCTCTTTCTGGGCGTCCCAAGCTTTCCCTCCCAGCAGCGAGTAACAGAGCGGATAGACCGGATTGCCGGCCAAGCAGGCGTTTTTCATGTACCATAAGCCGCCACCCAAAAAAACGGCCAACATAAATGTCCCTACCTTCCTAGCAGCATTTCGGAAGCGCCGGTTTGGGCCGTCCGTTTGCCAGGCCCGCCAACCAACCCACCCCAAGGCCGGCACAGCGAGGAATACCAGGGCCGGATATTTGGTCCCGGCGGCCGCGCCGACCAGATACCCGCCAAGCACCAGATACCCCCAGCCCGAGGCGGGGGAAGCCCGTTGCCCGGCGCGCACGGCGGTTGGGGTGATGGTCTCCGGGGTTTCGCCAGACGCTTGCCGGGCTATCGGCGATTTGCCCGCCGAAAGATGGGCAGCAGCTTCCCCGCCAGATACGCTCTCGGCATCAGCCCTCCCACCGGAGGCAGCGACGGCAGCAATTCCCCCGGCCCAGACGCCGGCGGCAGCCCCCCCATTGGAGGCAACAACAGCAGAAGAACCCCCACGGGAGGCGTGGCCGGGAGGAGACCCACCCCGTTCTGTTCGCCCCTGACTGGTCCAGTCTGCCTGGGCCGGATTTTCCTGGGGGACGATCGGCCGAAACTGCTCCCGCTGGCCCTGGCAGGTCCAGAGCCATAAGGCCCACAAAGCCAGCAGCACATAGCAGGCGGTTACCCCTTCGTTTAGCCCGGCCGTGGAAACCTGGATAATCCAGGGAGTGGCCAGGTAAAGCAGGGCGGCAACGGCCCCGGCCTGGCCGGAGTAGATGCGTCGGCCTACGGCCCATAAAGCGGCGGCACAGACCAACGTCAAACTGGCCATGAGGGTTTTACCGACCAAAGCGCCCAGCCACCATTGACCGGTTAGCCCCATCGCAGCCAGGGCCAGCATTTCCGCCCCCAGGGGCATGTTGGCATAGACATTGTGCGGGAGGAAGGTGATTCGGCCTTGCTGATACCACTCTTTGGGGGCCTGAAGGTGGTATTCCCGCACATCGAAATCCACCGGCGGGAGCATGGCTCCCAATAGGATCAGAGCGGCCAAGGGGGCTACGGCCACTACCCACCAAGCCGAAACCGGCTTTTCCACCTTAGGGGGGTTATCTTTGGGTTTGGGGGTTTTCTGAAGGGGAGATTTTTGGGCTTGGCGAGGCGAGGAGCGGTAATCTAGGTTATATACATATTTTGCAACTTTTAGATAATTTAATAATTTTGCAAAAATTAGGAATAATACATGCTTTAGATAATTTTTGTTGGCCCAAAAGGCAGTCCCCAAAAGAATGGCTATGGGTATCCAAAACACGGCCCCGTAGGGAAGCAGACCAGCCAGGCCAACGGCCAGGGTATAGGTCGATACCAGATTGGCCCCGACGGCCAGGGAAAAACAGTGCTTTTCCACCGGAGGAAGGTTTTCCGAAAGGCTCAGGCGGCGGAGCACCAGCCAACCGGCAGCCCAACCGGCGGCCAACACCAACCCCGCCCACCCAAGCACCGGTATCCGGTCCCAAAACCCCAACTCTCCCCGCATGCCAAACCAGGCCTCCAGCAGCCACTGGTCCGGCAAAAGGAGTATCTGCCCCAGCAGGTCGATCCGGCGGATGGGGCCCCCCTTGGCCTCCGGCGGCAGGCGGGCTTCCAGGGTGGGCAATCGGCTGGTGAAAAATAAAAACCAATATCCCCCCAAAAGGAGGGTAATTCCCATGGTCCCGGCTAAGCGGGCCATCCGTCGCCAGGCCGCCTTGATGTTGTTTTGTCCGGTGCGGGAGTCTATCATGGGGGTACTGTCCGAAGGACGGCGACGATCCTAAAAAACCGGTAACACTTTAGCCGAATGAAGTAACTCGCCTCTCCCCTTTGCGGGAGAGGCCGGCCTGGCCTTCGGCCAGGCCGGGGGAGGGGACCTCTGTGTCATTCCTGCGCAAGCAGGAATCCAGGCTTGTTCCCGCACAAGCGGGAATGCAGGCAATAGGGGCTTTTCTTTTCTGGATTCCCGCTTTCGCGGGAATGACACGCTGGGTTTAGGTGGCCGGGGGAATGGCCAGCTGCTTCATTCGGCTAAAGTTTACGGAAAAAGAAGGGGAAGTTTTCCTCCGGATTGCACGACGTCGAGTTTGGCCAGAACCTATAGTTCAGAAGAAAGTCCGTTAGGTTTTATTTTCGGGTTAACATTTTCGCCGAATGGAGGGATCGGCTGTGTCATTCCTGCGGAAGCAGCAGTCCAGGCTGCTTTGTGCCTGCTACGGTGTTCCTGGTAGGCAAGGGGGAACTCTGGAAATACTTTCTGGATTCCCGCTTGCGCGGGAATGACACGTCATTGGACTGCGGCTTGCGCGGGAATGACACACTCGCTTTGCCCGCCAGGGGAGAGGCGAGTTGCTTCATTCGGCTAACCAGTTCCTTTTCGGGTTATTGTACCATGACAACCGGATCCGGACGCATTTGCGGAATTTATGTTCCCCATATGGTCCCGCTGACCGATCGGGGCGAGATCAACGAGCGGGAATTGCGGCTGTATATCGACTGGTTGATCGACCGCGGTGTGCACGGGCTGTATCCGAACGGTTCGACGAGCGAGTTTACCCGGTTTACGCCGCAGGAGCGTCGGCGGATCATCGAGATCGTCGTAGATCAGACGGCGGGCCGGGTGCCGGTGCTGGCCGGGGCAGCCGAGGCCAATGTGCGGGAAACCCTGGCCGCCTGTGAGTATTACCATAAGCTGGGCGCCCGGGCGGTGGCGATTGTATCGCCGTTTTATTATCGGCTCAGCCCGGACAATGTCTATGCCTATTTCCGGGAGATCGCAGAGCACACGCCGATTGATGTTACTTTGTATAACATCCCGATGTTTGCCTCTCCGATCGACGTGCCGACGGTTCGGCGATTGGCCGAGGAGTGCCCCAGGATTGTCGGAATTAAGGATTCCTCGGGCGATTTGGCGCAGATGATGCGGATGATCGAGGCGGTCCGGCCGATCCGGCCCGATTTCAGCTTCCTGACCGGTTGGGATGCGGTGCTGATGCCGATGCTGGTGATCGGCTGCGACGGCGGGATCAACGCTACGGCGGGCGTCGTGCCGGAGCTTACGCGAAAACTGTATGAGTTGACGTTGGCCGGTCGGCTGGACGAAGCCCGAACGTTGCAATACAAGCTGCGCAAAGTGTTTGATCTGCTGCTTTACTCGGCCGATTTTCCCGAAGGAGTGCGGGTAGGGCTGGCGATTCGAGGATTTCAGATGGGCGCTGGTCGGCAGCCGCTTTCGGACAAACATCAACAGGCCCTGGCCCAGTTGCATCAGGCCCTTTGGGAATTGCTTTCGCAGGAGGGATATCCTTGTGCAGCGCCGGGGGCGTGCGGGCTGGAGGCAAGAGCCGGGTTCGACCCGGAGGAGGTGGCCCGATTGGCCGAGCAGATCGCCGCCGCCCTGAAAGCCCGTGGACTGCCGTAAAAGGCCCGCACCAGGTGTCTGCCGAGCGAAAACCTGCCGGGGGTGAAGTGGATGAATCGGAGTTTAGCTCTGTTGGAAATCCCGAATCTGACGCCCACCTTGGTGGTGTTGGACCGGTGTGTGAAGTCGGCCGGGGTGGAACTGGTGGGCGTGGAAAGCAGCATGGAGGCCGGGCAGGTCATTAAGTTGATAGGACCCACAGCGGATGTCCAGGCAGCCGGCCAGGCCGGTGCCGCCTTAGCCCGACAGATGGGGTCCCAGGCGACGGTGGTGATTTTGCCTGCTCCGGATTCCGGTGTGCAAGTACTTACCACGCAACCTCCCGAATATGTACCTATGTTGGATATCATGGATCAACGGATCAAAAGAACTCGTGATTCTGGAAAATCTTCGATGGACGAGGCGACTATGGACGCTCCGGATGCTTTAGGGCTTTTAGAAACCCAAGGTTTAGTGGCCGCCCTCCATGCCACGGATACCATGCTTAAAACCAGTGCGGTCAGCCTGGTGGGCAAGGAGAAGATCGGCGGGGCCTATGTAACCATTGTGATCCGGGGGGATGTGGCCGCGGTGCAGGCAGCCATTGCGGCCGGCCGGGAAACCGTGGAAAAACTCGGCGGCCGATTGATCATGGCCGACGTGATCACCCGGCCCCACCCGGAACTATTGGCCCTGCTACCCAAGCTGGAACCGGCCCGGTGAAACGCTGCCGAAAGATACCATTCCTTCGATGCGCCCCAAGTCCGGGCAATCATAGCACCCGGCATGGCGGGTGAAACGCTGCCGAAAGATACCACCCCTTCAAAGCTCTTGCCTTTTGACCAGCCGAAACCGGAACCGGCCCGGGGAAACTCTCACCCCCTAGGGCCAAGGGGAAGGGGGTGATCCGGGACCCTATGAGCCTAACTTGACTGTATCCCCCGGGAACTATGCATCCAACCTGTGGTGTTCCATCCGACTGTTAGCCCCTGCATCTGGTAGGGGCCCGAACGGGTAGATACAGTCAAACTAAAGGAAAACGCCCATGCCGGAACCCCCCCTCTGGGCCGGGGAAGGGGCGGGCAATCCGGAGATGACCGGCCCATCCAGGGGGTCTCTTTGGCGAAAATACACAAGATGGATCATCTGGGCGGTTAGGACAAAAAATATGGGCATTGACCCCTCTTTTCTCTTTCCCGTATGCTTTTCATAGGGATACCCTTTCCGCCGAAGGGGAGCATTCGCCTCCTGCCTGCAAAAGTGGCGAAGCAGGAAAAAATGGCGGTGTAGGAAATAACCCAGAAATAAAAGACAACGTAACACTTTAGCCGAATGTAGCAGCTCGCCTCTCCCCTGGAGGCTAAGCCCAGCGTGTCATTCCCGCGCAAGCGGCAGTCCAATAACGTGTCATTCCCGCGCAAGCGGGAATCCAGAAAGGGGGAGAAGTCCATATTGCCTGGATTCCCGCTTACGCGGGAACAAGCCTGGACTGCTGCTTGCGCAGGAATGACCCCTTGCCGCCTGCATTCGGCTAAAATATTACGGTAAAGACAAAGAGGTTATGTCTGTATCCCGCTTGCGCGGGAAGGACACTCCGGCCTTATCTCGAAAAATAGGACGTTTCTTCACTCCGCTGCAATCTTACCTCTACCGAGGCCCGGCACACCGGGCGCCAGTTGAGGGGACACGGATGGGCATTATCGACCGGTATTTATTGCGGCAGTTTGTGCAGACGTTTGTGATCTGTTTTTTGAGTCTGTGGGGGCTGTATGTCATTTTTGATCTGTTTAGCAATCTGGAGGAGTTTTTGCAGGCGGGGGAAAAGACCGGTAATTTGTGGCGGCTGATCGGCGAATTTTACGGCTATCAGGCAATTGCTTTTTTTGATCGGACCAGTGGCCTGCTGGCATTGATTTCGGCGATGGCGACCCTGGCTTGGTTGGAACGGCATAATGAACTGACCGCCCTGATGGCGGCCGGGATTTCCAAGCTGCGGATTGCTGCGCCGGTGGTGGCTGCTTCGGTGGTGGTGACGGTGGTGGCGGCGGTAAACCGAGAAACTCTTATCCCCTCCCATCGCCAGCAGTTGGCCAGGAAAACGACGGATCTTTTAGGCGATCGGCCCCAGGTGATGGTCCCTTGCTACGACACGACCACAAAAATCCTCTTTCGGGGGGCCGCCACTTATACCCATCAACAGCGGATCGAAAAACCCGATCTGCTCTTGCCGCCCGGTTCGGACGAGTATGGGCCCACATTGACGGCGGACAATGCCTTTTACCAACCGGCCAATGCGGAGCATCCGGCCGGGTATCTTCTGCAAGGGGTTCGGCAACCGGCAGGTTTGGACGATCGGCCTTCCCTTTCCAAAGATGGTGTTCCGGTGGTGATTACGCCCCGGGATGCCCCGGAGTGGCTTCGGCCCGGAGAGTGCTTTGTGGTGAGCGATTTGGCCTTTGAGCAGTTGACTGGCAGCATGTGGCGGCAATACGCCTCCACCGCCGAACTGATCCGGGGCCTACGATCCAAAGGGCTGGAGTTTGGGGCGGATGTTCGGGTGGCCATTCATAGCCGACTGGTGCAACCGCTGTTGGACCTGACGCTGCTGTTTTTAGGGTTGCCGTTGGTGCTTCGGCGGGAGATGCGGAATGTGTTTTTGGCCTTAGGGACGTGTTTGGCTTTGGTGACGGGGTTTATGGTGGTGGTGTTTGGGTTTCAGTATTTAGGGACGATGTGTTTGTTGCCGCCGTCTTTGGCCGCTTGGGCGCCGCTGTTGATCTTTGTGCCGGCCGCTGTGGCCTTATCGGAACCGTTATGGGAACGGACCCACCGCCGACGCCTGCAAATGGTCTAGATGAATTCGGACCCAATGACGAACTCCCTGGGGCCTAATTTTCCTGCGCAGGGCGCCCATCTGGGCAGTCTGCAAGTGCGCGATGGAGAACTCTGGGCGATATCGGCAAGGCTATTGGGGGAGCCCCTGGGCAGGAGAACTCCATCACGAGCCGGAGTCCGGAAACCTATCGGAAAAACCTGCCAAAATCCGGACTCAGGGCCGAGCGGTTCGGGGTCCCCCTGGCGGCAAAGGCGGGGAAGAGGATTCTGGTGGGGAAGGCTGAGCTTCAGGGATAGAAGAGGCTTGGTTTGGAGAACCACCGGATGATGGGGGTCCTCCTGAAGAACCGGCAGATGGGTTTTGTGGGCTACCAGTCTTTTGAGCGAATTCCTCGCTGGGTTCCACGAAGAAAGCTTCGTCGGCCACAGAGAGACGTTCACGCTCGGATTGGCCGAGATAAATCAGAGGTACGTCCAATTTACTGCCGGCGAAGGTGGTGCCTTGGTAGATGGTGCCGCGTTGGAACGGCCCTGCCCCGAAAATCCAGGTGCTCTTGGCCTTGCTTTTGGCGGAGACGATCCCCGATTGCCAAGCGGGCCGACCGGTCGTCCGGTTATAGGCGAACAGGGCAATTTTGGCTACCCCCAGTTGTTGGGTCCGCTTGATAAAGGGGATTTCGGGAATGCTGGTGGGTACGCCATTAAGCGGCATGATCGAAGGTAATTGAGTGGCAGGAATGCCAAACAGGATATCATGCCGATCGGTGCCTAGTGCCCCAGCACGCACTTCCACGATATAATCCGCCTCTTCTCGTTTATCTTTCAGGATGCAGCCGTTGGCCAATAGCTGCTGCCGGACACTGCTGACCAGATAAGGGGCATCGGTCAGGCCTTGCACGGGCTGGGCGTCCAGATAGACGGTTCGACCGGCCAAGGCCCGAAAATCCACCTGGCTGACCGCCCGGTCCACCGCATCGGAAAGCAGAAGTTGTTCGGTGGCAGTTCGGCTAGTATCGGTCCAGCGGGTGGTTCCACAGCCCACTAATAGAAGTCCTATTGCTCCTATGATCCACCACCGAAGGATTGTTTTTCTCGGCCAAAACATCTGCCAACCAGCCGACATCGCTCGTCGATTCACCCTCATGTTCAGACTGCCCAAAATTTCCCCCCCAGCAGCAAGCTGGCCTCCTCTGGGTAAAGAGCTAGAAAGAGATGGGGAGAAAAAACGGACAGGAACCATGCTTTTGATCTTCCTGGACCTACTCCAAGATGATTCCGCTTGTCCGGAGCGGCGGGATTGTACTCAAACGGAGGTCTAGAAGAAATAGGTATTCCAGTAACCTCTTAATGGTAGTTCATATATGCATCATAAGGGGGGGTAATAGAAAGAAACAAAAAACCGGGCTTATTCCCAGGAGGGATAGGCCCGGTTTGAAAGAGCCGGTTGCGTTGTGGCCTGCGAACCACCACTGCTTGCGCTGTATCCGTGTCGGCCCTCTACCTATTGTGGCCCATACATTGCAACGCAACCGGCCCGGTTTGAAAAGGCTTCCAGGAAACGCGATGAGTTTAGAAAATACACAAATTGGGTAATGTAGTCAATCCTGAAATAGCAATTCCCACTCAACTAGGGCACAGATAGGAAAAATACACAAATTGAACAATCTGGGATGGTCCCTGAAGTTCTTAATCCAAAGGCTTAATTTTCAGATTCCGGAAATAAATCGGGGCATCGCCATGTTTGCCCTGAAGCCCGATATAGCCTTTGGTAGGTAATTCGGCCTTAGGTTTGCTCAACCAGGGCGGAATATCGGTGCCGTCGGGATTCTTTTTGGCCGAGGTGTATTTCCGCATGTCGAAGGTGTTGACCGGTTTGCCGTTGAGCATCACATAGATCATCGGGCCTTTGCAGACGATGGTCATGCGGTTCCACTCGCCTGCTTTTTTGACGACCTGTTCTGTGGGGGGCTGATGGCCGAAAATGGCGCCGCTGTGCCAACTCCGGGGCATTTTGGCCCATTTTTCGGCGTAGTCGTCGCAAATCTGAATCTCCACCGAATTGGGGATGAAGTTTTGGGGATCACTGCAATAGACGAACACGCCGCTGTTGCTACCCGGAGCGTTTTTGAACTCCAGATCGAGGATGAAGTTTTCATATTGTTTTTTTGTCCAGATGCAACGGTCTTCTTTAGCCGTCAGCACACCGTCCTGGACGTACCATACCCCTTTGGGAAAATTGGCATCGGCAAGATTTGGGCCGAAAAGGTCCGGCCAATCTTTGGAGTCGGGATGCTCTTTGAGAGGAAACTCATCGGTCCAAGCCCAACCAGCCAGTCCCAAGACCACCATCAGCGTCGTCATCCACAGTCTGTTCATCACCAGTCTCCTTTGGAAAAACCTGGTACAAAGGAAAAACTACGATGGGGGTTCCTGCTGAATCCCAACCCTACGTCTATACCGGCAAACAACGTTCTGCTTAAAAATAGGAAGCCTAAGAAAAATAGCATAGTTTCCAGACCTAGGGAAAGCAAGTCCTCCGAAAAGGGGGCATAAAAGGGGAGGAAAGTGAAGGAAAATTCCTACCGCAGTTCAACCAGGGCTTTTTCAGCCTGTCTCATCATTCGCTTTCTCTAACTCTTTGCAAAATAACTTGACTGTATCTACCGGAAGTAATGACCACCATCTGTTGGGTTTGAGCCGATTCTTACCCCCTACAAGTTGTGGGGGCTTGGCCGGGTAGATACAGTCAAAATAAAGAGACATAGCCAATCAAAATGGGCAAACTGGCTAGGCGATTCCTCGGAGGCGGGTGGGAAGGCAGGCTCGCCTAGAAAGGGAAAGAGTTCCAGCTTGGAATGAGGAGAGAAACTCAGAGGGCTTTTTAGAAAAAATCCCGGGAGATTGTCTGCTGGAAAAATTGGGGTAAAACAGTGGAAGAGTTTTTCTGTTGGGAAGATTCCTTCCTGAAAATGTTTTTGGAGAAAATAGGCAGGAAGCGGAAAAGGGGAAATTTGGGCAATCTCATCCTTTTGCATTGGAGGAGAAGCTATGTCGGCTCCGAAGGGGGAACTCGAGGGAAAGACGGCGGTGGTTACTGGTTCTTCCCGGGGGATTGGGCAGGCCATTGCCTTGGAGCTGGCCGAGGCCGGCGCCGATGTGGTCCTGCACGGTTGGCATCATCCGGAGCAGGCCCGGGTGGCTGCGGAAACCATCCGTCAGAAAGGCCGACAGGCCCTGGTGGTCTTGGCCGATTTGGCCGACGCGGCCCAGCAGGATCGGCTGGCGGAGGAAGCCTGGCAGTGGCGCCAAGGAGTGGATATTTGGATCAACAACGCCGGGGCCGATGTGTTGACCGGAGAGGCTGCCGGTTGGCCTTTTGAGCGGCGTTTGGAGGCGTTGTGGAAGGTGGATGTGCTTGGCACGATCCATCTTAGCCGACAGGTGGGCCAACGGATGAAGCGAGCCGGACGGGGCGTGTTGATCAATGTCGGCTGGGACGGAGTGGATCGGGGCATGGAGACGGATGGCGGGCAACTGTTTGCGGCGGCCAAAGGGGCGGTGATCGCCTTTACCCGCAGTTTGGCCCGGGCCTTGGCGCCCCAGGTACGGGTCCTCTGCATAGCTCCCGGATGGATTCGCACCCAGTGGGCTCAGCAGGCCTCCGACCTGTGGCATCAACGGGCCATGCAAGAGTGTCTGCTAGGCCGATGGGGCACGCCCCAGGACGTGGCTGTGGTGGTCCGATTTTTAGCTTCCCCGGAAGCCAGCTTTCTGACCGGCCAGATCATCCAGATCAACGGCGGCGTCCGGTAAGGGGAAAAATTCTGGTGGTGCTCACCTCTATGCCCTCTCTCTGTGATTTCCCGTGGGATGACGACACCGGGCGGTCCGCCGGAACCTTCGGAAACCCGAGGGGCTTACAGCGTACGATGTGAACATCTATGTCAGTCGCATTGCCTCTGGTAGAAGAGATTCCGCCCGAGTGGACGCCGGAAGCCGTGTTTCTCCGGTTGGTGGATGCGCCGCACTGCCTGTTTCTGGATAGTGCCATGCAGCATCCCCATTTGGGGCGATATTCGTTTGTGGCGGCCGATCCGTTGGATTATTTGGAAGCCGCGGTGGACGGCCCAGACGGATTGACGGAACTAGCGGCCCGGTTGTCGCCGTTTTCCGGGCTGGCTGTTCCGGGCTTGCCGCCATTTCAGGGCGGTGCGGCGGGGTTGTTAGGCTATGAATTGGCCCACCAATGGGAACGCCTGCCCACGACAAGATGGAACGATTTTCCCATGCCGGTCTTGGCCGTGGGCTTGTATGATGTGGTGGTCGCCTTTGATCATCAGCAAGGCCGGGCCTGGATCATCTCCCAGGGATTCCCGGAACAGGAGCCGAACCGCCGTTTGCAACGAGCCCAAGAGCGTCTTCAGGAATGGAAGAGCCGATTGGGCAGGCCGGGCCCGCCGCAGGAAAACCGATCTTCAGAAGGCCGCATCCTTTGCGGCGCAACCCAAGATTTCCCCGGTGGGATTGTGCCAGACGTATTCTGGCCGGAAAGGGATGTTCCCCGCCGGGGCGTGGGTAGTGCGGCCGGGACTCTTCCCGGCGGCCCCCTCGCCGCTGTCAACTCTTTGCTTTTGCCGGAGGAATTGGCCCCGCAATATCCGGTGGAAGGTCTCAGGCCGCTTACAAGCAATTTTACTCCCACTGGGTACCAGGAGGCGGTCCGTCGGGTAAAAGAGTATATTTGTGCAGGGGATGTGTTTCAGGTGAATTTGTCGCAGCGGTTGTTATTGCCGGCGCAGGGGCCGGCATGGGAATTGTATTTACGTTTACGTGTTTGCCATCCGGCGCCTTTTGCGGGGTATTTTGATTTAGGCCGATTTCAGATTCTCAGCGCTTCACCGGAACGGTTTTTGTGGGTTCAGGGCGGGCAGGTGGAGACTCGGCCGATCAAGGGCACCCGACCACGCACGGGCTGTACGACGAAGGACCGGGCTGCTGTGCAGGAACTTCTCAACAGCCAAAAAGATCGGGCAGAAAATGTGATGATTGTAGATTTACTACGGAATGATTTGTCCAGGGTGTGCCGACCGGAGAGTATTCGGGTCGGTCAATTGTGCGGTTTGGAAAGTTATTCCCAGGTGTTCCATTTGGTCTCTGCGGTGCGGGGCCAGCTTCGGCCGGAGTGTTCTCCGATCGATTTGGTGCGGGCGTGTTTTCCTGGAGGATCGGTAACCGGAGCGCCGAAGGTGCGGGCTATGGAAATTATCGCCGAACTGGAACCGACCGCCCGGGGCGCCTATTGCGGCAGCTTAGGGTATATTGGATGGAATGGGAACATGGATTGGAATCTTTTGATCCGCACGATTACGGTCGGTCGCGGCTGGGTCCAACTGCATGTCGGCGGCGGCGTTACCATCCTTTCCGACCCGGAGCAGGAATACCAAGAGACCTGGCACAAAGCCCAAGGATTGGTCCAGGCGATGGCGGGGCAGACTGACTAGGAAAACGCCAATGAAACCATCAAGCCCATGCCCTTCGCCTGACCATCAGAAACACAAAAAATCGTAACATTTGAGCCGAAGGAAGATCCCCTTGGGGGGACCTGGTTGTCAGGTCTGCTTACCCGCCGCTTCCCCGGGCGTCGAGAGGCCGGCGGTGCGAAGCAGGTCGGGTGAGGGCCATGGGGCCTTCCTGCGGAAGCAGGAAGCCAGCAGGTGTCATTCCCGCGCAAGCGGGAATCCAGAAAGAAACAACTGGATTCCCACTTTCGTGGGAATGACCTACAAGGGGGAAACCATCGGGCACGACCAGCGTGCTCCTCCATTCGGCTAAAATGTTACGGATCAAGTTGGTATGAGACGGAGGCATTTTTCAGGAGTTTTCGGATGCCCTGGCGGGTAGAGAAGATTTTCTTTCGATGGGGGTGCTGGATAACCCTTGGGGTTTTAGCCGGTTGGGGGCTAACATGCTGGCCTGGGGTGGAGTTGCAGGCGGCGGTGGTCGTCATGGAGGATGGCCGGATGATTTCCGGCAAATTGGGGCCGCCGATCGTAACGATCGGGAATATTCCTCGTTCGGCGCCGGAAGGGGATGTGGTGCCGCTGATTCTCTTTTTGGACGACGACCTGCGACGGATATTTTTACCCAAACGGCAAGTCCGTGAAGTTCGGCAAGACGATCTGGGGGGTGTGGAAGAGAAGTTTCATCTTTGGCAGCGGGTCTTACGCAGCGGCGCCAGTGTCCAAACAGTTGGGGCGATTGTACGGGCCCAGCCGTTCGACGAATATGGCCGACGTATTCTGACCATGGCCACGGCCCGAGGCAATGTGGACATTATTCAGGGGATCACCGAACTGACGCCTCGATGGGCGAAGGTGGAGGGCATTAGTCATGTTTGGGAGATGCGGCTGGCCACTTCGACCATTCCGCAGGAGACCTTGGCCAAAATCCTGGCCAAACAGATCGATCCGAAAAATCCGGAGCATCGGAAACGGGTGGCCCGTTTCTATTTGCAGGCGGAACGGTACGAAGAAGCCATCAAAGAACTGCAAACGCTTCTGGCGGACTATCCGGCCGACCAATCGCTTCAGCAGCAGTTGGAGGGGACGATTCGGGATTTGCGTCAATTGGCAGCCCGTCGGGTTTTAGGCGAGTTGAAACTGCGTCGGCAGGCCGGCCAACATGCGTTGGTCATTCAGTTGCTCAAAAAGTTTCCTTCCGAGGGGGTTGCCGGTGAAATCCTTCAGGAAGTCCGAGAAATGCTGGACGACTATGAGAAACAAAACTCCCAGCGTGAGGAGGTCCTTCAGGTTTTGGATCGGTTGATGTCCGACTTGAAGGAGCAGAAGGATCGCCAGCGGCTTCAGCCGATCTTGGAAGAAATCCGGAAAGAATTGAATTGGAATACCCTGGGCCGAATGACGGCCTTTCGCCAATTGGCCGACGGGAATCTCAAGCCGGAAGAAAGGCTGGCTTTGGCGGTCAGCGGTTGGCTCATGGGCACGGACGGTGCTACGCCCCGCCTGCCGATCGCTTTGTCGGTCTATGAAGTGCGGAACCTGGTGCGGGAGTATTTGGCGGCGGATTTGAAACCGGACCGGGACCGAATTTTGGAAGCCTTGGGCCGACAAGAGGGAGGGACTCCGGAGCGGGTGGCTCGGGTGTTGGCCCATATGAAGCCGCCCTTGGACGCCCAACCCGTGGAAGGCAAACCCGGCTATTATGCGTTGGAGGTTCCCGGGCTGCGTCAGGAACCGGCCGTCCGCTACTATGTGCAACTGCCGCCGGAATATGACCCCTATCGCCGGTATCCGACGATCCTGACTCTCCGGGGCGCCGCGGCCACAGCCGAGCAACAGGTGGATTGGTGGGCGGGGACGTGGAACCAGGCTGGCCTACGCACTGGCCAGGCCGCCCGGCATGGCTATATTGTCATCGCTCCGGATTGGCCCGCCGAACACCAAAAACGTTACGAATATTCCGCCCGGGAACATGCCGCTGTATTGCAATCCTTTCGGGACGCATGCCGACGGTTTTCCATCGACACGGATCGGGTCTTTTTGACCGGCCATTCGATGGGCGGCGATGCGGCCTGGGACATCGGCCTGGCCCATCCCGACCTCTGGGCTGGAGTCATCCCGATTGTCGCCCAGGCCGATAAATATATCTCGCTCTATTGGGAAAATGCCGCTCCTGTGCCCTTTTACTTCGTCTGCGGCGAATTGGACGGCGGCAAAATGAGCACCAACGCCCGAGATTTAGACCGGTATCTCAACCGCGGTTATAACGCCACCGTGGTCGAGTATCTGGGCCGGGGCCACGAAGATTTTTACGACGAAATTCTTCGGCTTTTCGATTGGATGGGACGGATGCGGCGGAACTTTTTTCCTCGGGAGTTTACGGCCCTTTCGATGCGGCCGTGGGACAACTTCTTCTGGTGGGTGGAGCTGGAGGGGTATCCGGCTCGGTCGATGGTCGAACCTAGCCAATGGCCGCCGCCCAGCGGCTATCGACCCATCAAAACCGAAGCGAGCATCTTGCCCAATAACAGCCTGCGGGTGCAAGCGCGTTCGGCTCGAATCACCATCTGGCTTGCACCGGAAATGGTCGATTTCCAAAAACAAATTGTGGTGATGGTGAACGCTATGCGCGCCAATCCGCCCAATCGGATCGTCCAGCCTGATTTGGCCGTCATGCTAGAGGATGCCCGGTTGCGGGCGGATCGGCTTCATCCGTTCTGGGCCAAATTGACCGTCCCCACCGGCCGCGCCTTGGAAACCTCCGCCCGATAATCCCACTTGGCATTTCGCCGCCGTGCTCCTTGCTTTTCGACGGCGGGCGTCGTGCGAGAATGTTTTTACGGCTTGGGCCGATACAGTTCCGGCCGGCGGTGCTGGAGCAGCACGGAGCGCAGATCCCCTTTGGCCACCGGCCACTGCTTCTGTTGGTAGCCGTCCGGATAAGGGCCTTTGGCCCGAAGCTGTTCCGGCCACTCGAAATACTTGGGCCGATTGTCTAGTTGCAGGTTGACGATGACCGGCTCGTTATTGGTCAGATGTTGACTGGCCGCCAGGACCATGCCCCAGGGATCGAGGATGTAGGCCCGGTGGTCGCTTGGGCCGCAGGGGCTGGTGGCCCGGAGTAGAAAATAGCCGTGATCCACCGCCCGATGGCCGTCCCGCCATCGGATGAACTCCCCATACGGCCCGGCATCCTGGGTGGGATGGAGCATCAGATCCACCTGATGCAGCCCGGCCGTCAAATCCAAAAGCGGGGCATAGACATCAGCACATATTTTCACGCAGATACGGCCGAAATCCAGGTCGAAAATCCCCACCCGGTCGCCCGCCTGATAGTATTTCGATTCTTTCGGCGTGGTTTGGATGATTTTGGTGTATCGGCCCAATTCTTTGCCCTGCCGGTCGTAGAGGATGGCCTCGTTGAAGCCCCGGTGCAGCTCGCCGGCGATGACGATGTACATTTTATACTTGCCGGCTTTTTCGGCAATCTGACGAAGCCACTGCTCATTCCGCTGGCGGTATTTTTCCACCTCCTGGTCGTTTTGATACCAGACGTATTCCCATAGGCAGACCAGATCGCAGTGTTGCTGGCCGCAATGGTCCAGTTTTTCCAGGAGGCGATCGATATTGGGTTCACATTCGATGGCAGCGACCCGGGCGGTGCGGGGTTTGTCCGAACTTCTGGGCCAGGGCGGCGGTAATTGGTCGTTCGGGGCGGTGGCAAGCCGATAAGGGCCTTCCGTGTCCAGTCCGGCTTTAGGGTTGACCGAGCCGACCAGGGCCGCCGCCGGTACGGTGGCGACGGCCAGGCCGCCGGCATGTCCGGAGTCGGCCAGCGTGTGGCCGTCCGGGGCGAAGACCTGCGCCCGGCCGATCGGCCAGGTGCCGGTCCAGGAAAACCGATCTTCGTAGCCGCCGTAGCCTTTCCGGCCGGCGTAGCGTGCTACCGCATAGTACACGTCCAGATCGACGGCGCGACCTTGGAGGGCGAAGGTAATCCAATGCTCATCACGCACGGGAAACGGGCTGGTACTCCAAACGATCAGTTTCGCCCCCCGACGCCGCAGCACCATGTCGATCTCCGGGAAATAATGATCGGTGCCGATCTTCAGGCCGATCGGCCCGATGTCCGTGGAAAATACCGGCAGGTCGTCGCCCAGGGCAAACCCGGCATCCGGCCCCGGTCCCCGCTCATACGGCAGGCAGTGGCTTTTACGGTATTTGCCCACCAATCGGCCCTGCCGATCGCACAAAAACGAGGTTACATACCACCGGTCGGCCTCTTTTTCTCGCAGATTGGCGACCACCAGCATCTTGTACTGGGCTGCCTTTTGGGCGATTTTTTCGTAGGTAGGTCCTGGGATGGGTTCGGGCGGCTGATCCACACAGACTTCGGGCAGACAGGCCAAATCGGCCCCGGCCTGGCCCGCTTCGTCCAGCCCGCTCAAAACGGCCTCCAACGTCCGATGGCCCTGGTCCCAGACGAGCGAAATCGGTGCAATCCGCACTTTGCGGGTTCGGCGGCGGAAGGCCTCTTGACGCAACGCCTCGGCCGCTCCGGCCGGGCCTTCCATGCACAGGTCGTCCAGCAGGATGTCGGCCTTGGCAGCCCGGGTGTTGCCGACGGCCACGATGATCGCCTGCACCCAGGCCCCTTCGACGGGTTGGCCGCCGCTCTGGCACCATTTCCGGAGCTCTTCGTAGGCCTGGTCCATGCGGACTTCTTGCCAGTTCGGCCCCGGCTGCACCCCCGGCCCATGATAAACAAATCCATACGGCGAAATGGCCACCTTCAGCCAGACCGGCACATTGGTCTTGACGGAAAACCGGATCGACGCCAAGGCGGGGGCAATCGGCACCGGCTCCGGCAAATCATAGCTCCAATAGGAGAGGTTCTCCTGGACCGATTCGGGAAAATCCAGTCGGAGACGCATCGCCCGGGAATTGCCCACTCCGAGGCCGTCCTGAGGGGCAATCCAGGTGCGTACCGGGGCATCGCCCCAGGTGTGCCGAAACGCCGAAAACTCTTCCTTATCGAACGAGCGGCGAAAAATCTCCTCGGCCCGGAGCCCCGGTTCCGATACGTTCCCGCTTCCGGACGGTTGCCAAGCGGGCGCTAAGTAGCCGATCCCCGCGGCCAAACAAATCCATCCCATTCTGGTGCATCGCATGGTCAAGTCTCCTTGGAGGTACTGCTAGTGTAGCAGGAACGTCCCCCCTGAAAATAGGGGTTCTGGCGGAAATTCGCCTATCTGGGATAATTTGGGATAATAGAGACCCACCTGGTTGCTGATAGAGAGCAACCTGGATTACCAGAATGAGTCTCTCACCGGAAGAAACAGTTTTCTTATGGCAGACAGAGAATATACGCCGTATCAACAGCGGATCATCCGCAATTACTACCAAAACCAGCAGGCCATTATGCTTCAGCGGTTGCAGGAGATTGTAAGCGAGTTGTATTTGGCCGAGGGGAAGGCCCGACAGCGGCTTTGGCGGCGGGCGGCAGCGGCCATGGAAAAACTCCAACTGCCTCCCGCCCGCATCCAACATATCCTCCAAACGGATAACCCCGCCCTGTTGGCCAACTTGATCCAGGAGTTGTGGAAAAAGACCTAACCGACCGAACCAGGACGACTTGCGTGTTACCGCCGCTTGTGCAGCAGGGTAGGCCCCTTGGGGGCTGCAAAATCTCCCCTTTTGCCGGGCCGGGGAGGGTGGCCTGCGTCACTGCTGCGGAAGCAGGAATCCAGGGGAAAACAACGGGATTCCTACTTTCGTGGCAGTGACATGCAAGGGGGCCGATCTGTTCCTGCCTGCGCAAGCAGGAATCCAGGCGCCCATGAGGCGGTCCACACGGCCTTATTCCTGCGCAGGCAGCCGTCCGGGAAACCAACTATTCATCTTCGCAAAACTAAGGGACATAAACGTAGCTGAAAACCAGGGAGCTGGGTGTCTCTACCCATTTGCGAAGATCAATAGGGGTTAAGCCTTGGATTGCTACTTTCGTGGCAGGGACATCCAACGGCCTTGGATTGGCACTTTCGTTAAGGAAAATGACCTACGATGAGCACTCAGAATCCCTTGGTAGAACAGCTTCGTTGGAAGAAGTTTTCGGTGTTGGACGATGGATGTGTGGCCTTGGTGGATGTGATGGGCGACGACCGGGCCATTGTGCAGGCAGCCCGGGTGAGCTATGGGGAGGGGACGCGTTCGGTCTCCGACGATCGGACACTGCTGCGATACCTGATGCGGCACAGCCATACCAGCCCATTTGAGATGGCGGAACTGAAGCTGTTTGTGCGGGTACCGATGGACTGCTGGCGGCAATGGATTCGGCATCGGACGGCTTCGGTCAATGAGTACAGCACTCGGTATTCGGTGGCCATTGATGCGGCCCAGTGCACGCCGCCGGACCGTTGGCGGTTGCAATCCGCTCAGAATCGGCAGGGGAGCGAAGGTTTTTTGGACCCGGCGGTGGGCCAGGAGCTTTCCGCCGCCGAGGCCGAGCTGCAAGCCCATGCCCGTTCGGTGTATCAGCGTCGGCTGGAACTGGGCGTCGCCCGCGAACAAGCCCGAAAAGACCTACCGCTTTCTACCTACACCGAGGCGTATTGGAAGATTGATCTTCATAACCTGCTGCATTTTTTGGAACTTCGGCTTGCACCGGAGGCCCAGTGGGAGATTCGGCAGTATGCGCAGGTGATCGGCTATGAAATCGTTCGGCCCCTGTTCCCGTTGGTGTGGGAGGCGTTTGAGGATTATCGGCTTTATGGGATGCGCCTGAGCCGATTGGAGCAGGGGGTGATCGAGCGGTTAGCCCAAGCGGGCAAAATCCCGGCCTGTGAGGAAGACTTCCTGGCCGCCCAAGACCCCGCGTGGAAAGACTTGGCCCGGTGCCGAGAACGTGATGAATGCCGAGAAAAACTCCGCCGCCTAGGCGTGCTCCGTCCTGGTTAAAACCCAAGGCCAGTCCGAAGAGGGTAGGTAAGCCAGAACCCTTGTTGGGGGAGAAAGACCATGAAAGACCTCGAATCGACCAAACGGGAGCTTTTGGACCTGACGCAGCGGCTGCTGGACGCGGTGAGCGAGGCGGACTGGGACGCCTACCAACGCCTCTGCGACCCGACGCTCACCTGCTTTGAGCCGGAAACCCACGGCCATCTGGTCGAGGGTATGGATTTCCACGGTTTCTATTTTGATCTAGGACCAGCAGAAAAGCCGCATAATACGACTATCTGTTCGCCTCATGTGCGGATTTTGGGCGATACGGCCGTGGTGTGCTATGTGCGGCTGAATCAGCAGATGGATCCCGCCGGCGGCAAACCGGTTACCCGTGGATTTTCTGAAACCCGGGTTTGGCATCGGGACGAAGAGGGGACCTGGCGATTGGTGCATTTTCACCGCTCGCCGTGCGGCTGAAGCGTCGCCGCCGCACCTTCCTTCTGCCGGAGAGGAACGCCCCGGGGAACCGGGCGGGTTCAGGACTGCCAGCGCACGAACAGACCGCTGGGCAGCGCCCGGCCGGTGCGGGTAAGCAGCAGGAGTCGGCCCGTGGTAAGCCGATCCGTACCAGGATCGCCGAAATACCGGGCCGCCAGTTGCCGGAGTCGTTTCGGCCCAAATCCCGGGGTATGGCAGGTCAGCAGAATCCATCGTCGCTTCTGGGCTGTCAATGCTGCACACCATTCTAGCAGTCCGGGCAGGTCGCGGGCCAATCGCCACACTTCCCCATGCGCCCCATGTCCATAGGTGGGCGGATCGAGGATGACCGCTTCAAACTGTTCTCCACGGCGGACCGCGCGTTTGCAGTATTTGCGGACATCTTCGACGATCCAACGGATAGGCCGATCGGCCAGGCCGGAAAGTTCCGCATTCTGTTTGGCCCAAGCGACCACGTTTTTTGCCGCATCGACATGGACCACCTCGGCTCCGGCCGCAGCGGCCGCCAACGTCCCTCCGCCCGTATAAGCGAATAGATGCAGCAGTTTGGGACGTTCGCCTTGCCGAACGGTTTCAGCCGTCCGCTGGGCAATCCAATCCCAAGGCTGGGCATGTTCCGGGAAAACGCCCACCTGGCCAAACTCGCTCCGCTTCAGCTCCAATTGGAACGGCTCGTGCCGGATGATCCACCGCTCCGGCAGATTCGGCGTCAGGAGGGTCCATTGGCCTTTGCACCCCGAAAGTCGATCGTATCGGGCATGGGCCTGCTTCCAAAGGATCGGCTGCTCTTGGGGCAGATTCTCCACGGCCGGGCATGGCCGATCCACCACGATCGGACCAAACCGCTCCAACCGTCGCCCTCGGCCAAAATCGAGCAGCTCATATTGGTCCGGCGAAAACACCGTCGCTCCTTCCGGTTGCGAACCAGCGTCCTCTAGAAGGGGGTTATGGGAGACGCAATGCGTCGGCACGCCTGGACAAGCGATCATCCCGCCCCACGTACGCTCAGATATTCTTTGAGGGCCTCTTGCCAGGGCGGAAGCTCGGGTCGGCCCGGCAGAGCCAGATATTTCGACACGTCCAATACGCTATAACTGGGCCGACGTGCCGGCGAGTTCCACTGGGCCGAGCTGATCCGCTCCAGTTGGACCGGCAAGCCCAGGAGGCGAAATATCTCGGCGGCAAAATCGTACCAGGTGGTCTGTCCTTGATTGACGACATGATAGATGCCCGTAGCCCGGATCGCGGCCAGGAACAGAATCGCCCGCGCCACATGGACGACATAGCTGGGCGTACAATACTGATCGGCCACCACGCGGAGTCGGCCTCGTTGCTGGGCCTGGTGGATCATAGTTTCCACAAAATTGCCAGCCGCTCGGGGACCTAATCGCCCGTACAGCCCGCAACTGCGCACGATTAGCCAACGGGGGGCCGCTTTGGCGTGCCTTTCACTCTCCAATTTGCTCAGCCCATACACATTGACCGGCCCCGGCGGATCGTCCTCCCGATACGGCGTCTGCCGGGTTGTATCCCCGCCAAAAACGTAGTCGGTGCTAATCTGCACCAAACAGGCGCCGGTGCGTCGGCAGGCCTCGGCCAGGTAGGCCACCCCGCTGACATTCACCGCTCGACATCGGGCCGATTCCGTTTCCGCCCGATCCACCTGGGTATAAGCCGCACAATTGATCACTATATCCGGCGCCAGTTGCTCGATCCATCGCCATACGCCCCGCTGATCCGTCAGATCGAACTCCGGCAGGTCGAGCCCGATGGCCTCCGGCCCAATCTGCCGACACAATTCGCCGCCCAATTGGCCTAAGTATCCTGTGACCACAATCCGCATAGAATCTCCCCGCTATGGAAAATCGGCCGCGTCAGTCCGTCCCACTCCTTCCTAGAAAGCGATACCATATCGAAAATAGGCCTCCAAGACCATCGGGAAAACGGCTGGCTGGTCGTTCCCCGCTGCTTCGGACTGGCGTCCGAGGCTCTGTGTTCTACCTCTTCGTTCTAAATGTCTCCGGTTTCTAGGAGTTCTTGCAAGTATTGGCCGTAGGAGCTGCCGCGGTACTGTGCAGCCAAGGCGGCAAACTGCCCCCTAGAAATAAAACCTTTTCGCAGAGCGATTTCCTCCAGACAGGCGATCTTCCACCCCTGGCGATGTTCGATGGTTTGGATGAAGTTGGCGGCCTGAAGGAGCGATTCATGGGTTCCAGTATCCAGCCAGGCAAATCCTCGACCCAACAGTTCCACATGAAGCCGACCCCGCTCCAAATAGGCCCGGTTGACGTCCGTGATTTCCAGTTCCCCGCGGGCCGAGGGCCGTAATCCCGCCGCTATGGACACCACTTCATGATCATAAAAGTACAGTCCGGTTACGGCATACCGGGATTTGGGTTGGCTGGGTTTTTCGACGATGCTGACCGGTCGGCCCGAAGCATCCAATTCCACCACGCCGTACCGCTGCGGGTCTTTCACGGCATAAGCGAAAATGGTGGCGCCTTCTGGCCGGCTGACCACCCGAGCCAACATCCCTTGAAACCCTTGGCCGTAGAAAATATTGTCGCCCAAGACCAAAGCCACACGGTCCGAACCGATAAAGTCCCGTCCGATCAAAAACGCCTGGGCAATTCCTTCCGGCCGGGGTTGCACCGCATATTGAATCTGCACCCCCCACGGCCGTCCATCCCCCAACAGCCTCTGAAAAGCAGGCAGGTCCTCCGGGGTTGTGATCAAAAGAATATCCCGAATCCCCGCCAACATCAGGACCGAAAGCGGGTAATAGACCATCGGCTTGTCATAGACCGGAAGCAGTTGTTTACTGATCGCCCGGGTGATCGGATGGAGTCGGGTGCCCGCTCCCCCGGCCAAGACAAGGCCTTTTTGGAAATAGCTCGTTTCCGCCATGAGGCGTGTTCCTTCGGGGCGATGGGGTTTTGTCTCTCTACTCAATCATAGATTATCCGGGCCTGTTTGGCTGGGGGGCGGGGCCCCTTCCTGCCGCCGCCCTGGCCAAAGCCGCCAAACCGCCTGGAGAATACGGATCAAGGAGACGGGCAGGAAAGAGACGGCCCATAACATCTGAGCCCGTCGGCTGGGCCGCCACTGGAGCGATCGGCGGAAACTCTGCCGGGCCAATCGCCCCTCGCCTGCGTCCAGATAGGCCGTGCCCAGTTGGTCGTACAGGCGGGCCATCCGACAGCGCAGTGGGGCGTCTTCGGTGAGTTTTTCCTCGGCCAGGACCCGTTCGAGCAATCGGGCCTCTTCCGAAAGCATGAGCCGACGGTCCCATGTGCCCTGCCCGCCATGAATACGAAAGACCACCAGAGCTTCTGGCACATAAGCCAACTGCCAATGCCGGGCAATCCGAAGCCAAAGATCGTAGTCCTGCACGGTGTTGCCGCAGATCGACAGGTCGCACAGGCCTACTTGGCGAAGGGCTTCGGCCCGCAGGAGCACCGTGGAGTTGTAAATTTGATTATCTAGCAGGAGCTGGCGGAAGCACGAGCCGACCAAAAGTTCCGGCCGGGCCTGAGGGTTCAACGGCCCGACCCAAACTTGGCGGGTTTGATCGTAATGCTGGACCGCCGTATGGACCAGGCCGACTTTCGGGTTAGCCAGCATCAAGGGTATTTGCCGGGCGAGCTTTTCCGGCTGCCACCAATCGTCTTGATCCAGCAGGGCCACCAACTCGCCGGTAGCCCGCTGCATGCCGGCGTTCCGTGCAGCGGCTACACCCCGGTTCTCCTGTTCCAGAAGGATCAACCGATCTTGATACTGGCGGATCACCTCGGCCGAGCGGTCGGTGGAACCGTCGTTGACGACGATCAGCTCCACCCGCGGCCAAGTCTGGGCCAACACGCTCTGGATGGCCTGAGCCACATACTCCTGGCCGTTATAAACCGGAATGACCACACTAACCAGCGGCGTTTCCATGGGATCGGCCATGTGGCAAGCAATCGGGGCCTGAATAGCCGGTTCTATGCTTTCTCGACGGTTAAAAGTTTTCGGACCATCATGGGCAGCACGCCGCCGTGGCGGTAGTACTGGAGTTCCAAGGGGGTGTCGATGCGGAGTTGGACCTGGAAGCGTCGGCTAGGGCCGTCAGGCGGTGCGGCTTCCACTTCCAGCAGTTGTCCCGGCTGGACCTGGTCGTCTAGGCCGGGGATGTGGAACATCTCTTGGCCGCTGAGGCCGAGGCTCTGCCAGCTCTGGCCGGGCAAAAACTCCAACGGCGCCACCCCCATGCCGATCAGGTTGCTTCGGTGGATGCGTTCGAAGCTGCTGGCCAGTACGGCGCGCACGCCCAACAGGGCGGTCCCTTTGGCGGCCCAATCCCGACTGCTGCCGGAACCATATTCCGCACCGGCAACAATGATCAAAGGAACACCTTCCTGCTGATACCGGACAGCCGCCTCATAAATGGCCATCTGCTGTCCGGACGGAAAATGCCGGGTATATCCGCCTTCCACATCCGGCGTTAAATAATTCCGAAGCCGAACATTGGCAAAGGTCCCCCGGATCATCACTTCGTGGTTGCCGCGGCGGGCGCCGTAACTATTGAACTGCTCCGGCCGAACGCCCAAAGAAAGCAGATATTTTCCTGCCGGGCTATCCGGAGCGATAGAACCGGCCGGGGAAATATGATCCGTGGTAACCGAATCGCCCAAAAGGGCTAAGACCCGAGCGTTGCGGATGGGCTGGATGGGCGTGGGCTGAAGCGGCATCTGGTGCACAAACGGTGGATGCCGGATGTAGGTGCTGGCCGGGTCCCACTTATACAGGTCCCCTTCCGGCGTGGGCAGGCTGTTCCACAGCGGCGAGGCCTCGGCAAGGCGGGCGTAGCACCGGCGGAACATTTCCGGCAAAATAGCCTGCATGGCCTCTGTGAGTTCTTTTTCGGTCGGCCAAAGGTCTCGCAGCAACACCGGTCGGCCTGCCGGATCAACGCCAAGGGGTTCGCTCTGCAGGTCGATATCCACCCGGCCTGCCAGGGCATAGGCCACCACCAGCGGAGGGCTGACCAGGTAATTGGCCCGGACCAAGGGGTGGATTCGGCCTTCAAAGTTTCGGTTGCCGCTTAAGACGGCGGCTACGACCAGGTTGTGTTTTTGGATGGCTTCGGCCACGGGCTGGAGTAGAGGACCACTATTGCCGATGCACGTTGCACATCCATATCCCACCGTATGAAAGCCCAAGGTTTCCAACGGCCTGTCCAAACCGGCGGCAGCCAAATACTCGGTAACCACTCGAGAACCCGGCGCCAAGCTGGTTTTCACGTAAGGCGGCGGACGAAGCCCAAAACGAACCGCCTTCTGCGCCGCCAGCCCCGCCGCCAACATCAAGCTCGGATGACTCGTATTGGTGCAACTGGTAATCGCCGCCAAAACCACCGAACCGTGGCGAAGCTCCGCCTTTTGACTCCGGCAAGTAATGGCCACGGTTTTTTCGGTCTGCTGGCTGGATAGGCCAAAGCCGCGCTGCTGGACCGGCGCCGTCAGCGATTGCCGAAAGGCCTGTTTCAGCTTCGGAAGGCCCAGACGGTCATGGGGCCGCTTGGGACCGGCCGCCGAGGGTTCCACCGTGCTTAAATCCAGCGTCATCCGTTGGGAATACTTCGGGGTGGGGGCGTCGGCGGATCGCCAGAGGAGTTGTTCTTTGGTATATCGCTCCACCAGTTGGATGTGCTGTTCCGATCGGCCCGTTTGGCGAAGATACGCCAACGTCTGCTGGTCGATGGGAAAGTAGCCCATCGTAGCGCCGTATTCGGGGGCCATATTGGCCACGGTGGCCCGATCCGGTACAGACATCTGGTCCATGCCAGCCCCGAAATATTCGACCAACTTGCCGACCACGCCCAATTGCCGGAGCTGTTGGGTGAGCGTGAGCACCAGATCCGTGGCCGTAGCGCCGGGCGGAAGCTGGCCCACCAGCTCCACGCCCACCACCTCCGGCAGGAGCAAGCCGAGGGGTTGGCCCAACATGACGGCCTCAGCTTCAATGCCGCCTACGCCCCAGCCGACCACGCCCAAGCCGTTAACCATCGTACTGTGGCTATCCGTGCCCACCAGGGAATCGGGCAGAGCCACCGGCCCGGCATGATCGGGACGCACAGACACACAACTGGCCAAAAACTCCAGATTCACCTGATGGATAATACCCACCGAAGGTGGAATCACCCGGAAGTTCCGAAATGCTTTCTGCCCCCATCGTAAAAAGGTGTATCGTTCCTGATTGCGTTGGAATTCTAAGGCGACATTTTTGTCCAAAGCGTCGGTGGAGGCGTAAAAGTCCACCTGCAAGGAATGGTCGATGACCAGATCGACCGGCACAAGGGGGTTCACCCGCTTGGGATCGCCGCCCAGGCGCTGGACCGCTGCCCGCATGGCTGCCAAATCCGCCACACAGGGCACGCCCGTAAAATCCTGCAACAACACCCGGGCGGGCAGAAACGGCACTTCCACCTTCGGAAGATTCTCCGGTCGCCAACTGGCCCAATGCCGAACATCCTCCGGCGTAACTTCTCGACCATTGCAGCAACGCAGAGCCGCCTCCAAAAGAACCCGAATACAATACGGCAATTCCTGCAAGCGGGTCCAACCTAGCTCTTCCAATCGGCTGAGCCGATAGATGCCCACCCGTCCAACAGGCGTAGAAATTTCAGTCCGGGCGTTCAACAGGTCTGGGCTTTGTGGGGAAATGCTCATCATGGTCCGATCACGTTGGAGAAAAAGAAACTCACGATGCCCAAGACAACAAGTAAATAGGTAACATTTTAGCCGAATGGAGGGGGCTATGTGTCATTCCTGCGCAAGCAGCAGTCCAGGCTTGTTCCCGCGCAAGCGAGAATCCAGGAAACAGGGAGTTCTCCTTTCTGGACTGCCGCTTTCGCGGGAATGACACCCCTCAGCCAGCTTCGTTCAGGAGCCATCCTCTCCCGCGGCGGGAGAGGCGAGTTACTTCATTCGGCTAAAATGTTACGTAAATAGAAAATTGTTGCTTCCCGAAGTACTTTCGACAAGACCTAGGAAGCAGAAAACGGATTTTTCGGGAATCGAAGCCAGGCGGCTATCCCCCACCTGCTTCCCCCAGGAGAAGCAGAAAAATACAGAACAGGAACACGGGGTGAGAACCCCTGGGGATATTGGCGGCCGGTTCGGCTGGGCAACCGTTCTCAGCCCAAGAGAGCGGATTGTTTGGTTGGAGGAGCGGCTTCGGGCGGCTTTTTGGGCAGAGTAAAAAAGAAAGTAGAACCCTCCCCTGGAGTAGATTCGCACCAGATGCGACCGCCGTGGCGTTCGACAATCCGTTTGCAGATGGCTAGTCCAATGCCTGTGCCCGGATATTTGTCTTCCGAATGGAGCCGTTCAAAGATCACGAAAATTCGCTCCAGGGCATCAGGTTCGATGCCGACGCCATTATCCTGCACAGTAAAAACCCACTCTTCGGGCTTCTCTTGACAGGAAATGTGCACTTGGGGAGGCCGACCGTCGGCGTGGAATTTGACGGCATTGCTCAACAGATTTTGGAACAATTCCAGAAGCAACGTAGCGTCTGCAATGACTTCGGGGAGTTCGTCCCGAGTGATTTGAGCGCCTGTCGTTTCGATGGCGGCTTGCAAATTCTGAATCGCTTCCCCCACGACCTGATTGGCGTCTAACCGCTCGAAATGAGAACCTCGGGTTCCTGCCCGACAATAAGATAACAGATCGTTGATCATCCGCTGCAACCGGCTACAGGCCTCCAGGGACAAGTCCAACAGGGATCGTTCCGTGGGCTGAAGCCGATCTTGCAGATTCCCTTCCAGAGCCTGCAAATAGGCGGCCATCATTCGCAACGGCTCTTGCAGATCATGCGAGACGCTATAGGCAAATTGCATCAAATCCCGATTGGAGCGTTGAAGTTCGGCGGTACGTTCGGCAATGCGTTTTTCAAGTTCGTCTTGCGCTTTTCGGAGGATTTCCTCGGCTTGGCGGCGCTGCGTGATGTCAGTGATAAATCCTTCCAGGGCGAGCACCCTACCTTGGGAGTCGAACACAGCGGCGCCTTGTTCCCAGACCCATTTTTCCTCGCCCTGGGCGGTGCGAATCTGATAGATGAGCTGAAAAGGTTCGGCTGCGGCAATCGCCCGTTGAACATTGTCATACACCTGTTGCCGATGTTCCGGTACGATCAGGTCCGCATAAGAGAGGGTCCGATTGCCGATCAAATCCTCCGGCCGATACCCCGTCAGAGCCAAGCAGCCTTCGCTGACATACTCCATGGTCCAGTGAGGATCGTTTTGGCACCGGTAGGCCATGCCGGGCAGATTTTTCATCAGGGCAAAAAGTGCCCGTTGGCTTTCTCGGAGTTCGGCTTCCGAACGAGCGATCTCTGTAAAAAAAGGCCCCAGTTGGGCCATCCCCGCCAATAACAGAAGGGAAATCACGAGGGCAATCAGCTCGACCTCTAAGGAAACCTCTCCGCCTGGGATTCCCTCCAAATGGGCGCCCAAAGCGAGGACTCGTCGGAGGGCCATCAAACACATGGCGCCGGTAATCATCCCCCACGCCCACCGCTGTTTCGGAACCTCCAAGACCTGACGAAGCGATAAAACCGCTGCTGCCAGTTGCACCAAAATCGAAAAGATCAACACCAACGTCGTTAAGTCCACCGCCAGGTCCTTTTTGGCCAACGGTGAGCCCCAGCACCTCATGGGCCCATAACCCTTCCCTCCCTCAAGGAGCCTTTCTTGCAGAAAAACGCGCCCGGAGGGATTCGAACCCCCAACCGTCGGTTCCGAAGACCGATGCGCTATCCAGTTGCGCTACGGGCGCAGCAAAAATTAGGGTATTGGGATTGGATATGTCAGGCACAAAAATAAGGTATACCCCCAACCCCCCTATATGAGGTATATTTCTACGGGTCCCCACTTCCGGCCTTAGTGATCCCATTCCTTAGCCATTTTAATCGCTCTGTTGGGTATATGCAATCCCCCCCTGTGGTGGAAAAATTGCCTTTCCATGTTCCCGACCCTTCCACAATATTCCTCAACATGGGGGGCTGCCAATCCTTCTAAAGGTGCATCTCCATTTCGCCATACCTGCCCATCGTCGTTCTATTGACCCAACGGATGGCAAAAGTCCCCCAAAAAGGGGCATCTCCATTTCGCCACACCGGCACATCCTCGTTCTATAACACCTTTGCCTAGATTTCGACCTGCCTGGGAATGAGAATCGCCTGAGTTGGGGCTTACCCGTTGAAGTAGAGGTAAGCAGCCACAATCGCCCCTACGACCACCAGCGAGGCCATCACCTCGCCCCAGCCCCAACTAGCCCGGGACCGGACCCGATCTTCTTCGGTCAGGGTTCCAAAAGTCAGTCCCCGAATCCGCCCCTCCGGCGGCGGCTCGGTAAGGTAACTGACCAAAAACATCACCCCCAGACTGACCAAAAACACCAACAAGCTGTAATACTGGAAGTAAATCTGGTTGACAATCCACAAAAACGATCCTGGCGGATACCCTTGCTCAAAGCCCGACAGTTTCAACGCCACCGGCGTATCCACCGCCAGCCGAAATATCCCTAAGGCAAATCCCACGATCAGGGCCGCCAAACACCCCTTCGCATTCAGCCGCTTGTTAAACACCCCAAAGAAAAAGACCACAAAAATCGGCGGGGCCAGGTAACCCTGCACCGATTGCAGATAGTCATATAGACCCCGGGCGCCTTGGATGACCGGCACCCAGGCCAGCCCAATGAGCACCATCACCGTGGTGGCCAGCCGTCCGATCCAAACCAACTGATGCTGCGTGGCCGACGGCTGAAACTTCTGGTAAAAATCCATGGTGAACAGAGTGGAGCTGGCGTTGAACACCCCTGCCAGCGAACTCATCAAGGCAGCCAACAGTCCGGCCACCACAATCCCCCGCACGCCGATCGGCAGCACATGGGCCACCATCAGGGGGAAGGCGGCCTGGCACCGCTCCGCAATGGCCCGGCCGCTTTCGTCCACCAGATGGCTCAGGCCCGGATACCCCCGGCTGGCCAAGGCAAAACAGATCATCCCCGGAATGATGAAAATAAAAACCGGAAGTAGCTTCAGATAGGCGGCGAAGATGCTGCCCCGCCGGGCTTCCCGTTCGCTGGGAGCGCCGAGGGCCCGCTGGACAATGTATTGATCTGTACACCAATACCACAACCCAATGATCGGGGCACAAAACAGCATCCCCAACCAAGGATAATTCCCATTGAAGTACCAGGCCATTCGGATCACCTTTTGGCCGTCCCGCTCCAGTTCTTCTCGGACCGGCGCCCAAGTCCCTTCCACCTTTTTGCCATCCATTTCTTTTGGAATCAGCGGTTTCCAGAGATTAAACCCCTCGTTGTAGCCTGCTTCCCATTGAGAGCCGGGATACGGCGCCTCCCGCAACTGCTGCCAACCGCCCAGTTCCGCCAGACCATACACCGTCACCAGCACCGAACCGATAATGAGCACCAACGTCTGCAAGGCTTCCGTATAGGCCACTGCCCGCAGGCCGCCCAGCACCGTATAAAGACCTGTAAACAGAATCACTAACACGGAACCGATCCAAAAGCTATCGAACACATACCCGGCCACCTCGAGCCGAAGCTCCGGCAAAAGCGTGCGAAAGACCACGCCGCCGGCAAAAATGCCCACCGCAATTTTCGTCAAGATGTAGGCCACCAGGGAAATGATCGACAGCACCCAACGCGCTGTGGCCGAGTATCGCCGCTCCAAAAACTCCGGCATGGTAAAGACCATGGACCGGCAGTAAAAAGGCACCATGACCCAGGCCAACACCAACAGACACCAGGCGTGCAGCTCATAATGGGCCATGGCCACCCCGTCCGTGCAACCGGAACCGGCCAGCCCAACCAAATGCTCGGAGCCAATGTTCGAGGAAAAGATGGAGGCGCCCACAATCAGCCAGCCCAGATGCCGCCCGGCCAGAAAATAGTCGTCTGCGGTATCTCGACTTTTGCGAACCGAATACCAGGTGAGAGCCAAAAGCAGCAGAAAATAGCCGGCCAGGACAGCCCAATCGACCATTCCCAAAGCCGATCGGCTAGGTCCCGACGGTTGGGCCAGAGCTGCTTGGGCAGCGACCGCCTTAGAAGCCGGCGTTTGAGCAAGCGGATCGCCCGAAACGATCTGCGAAGCTGCCTGCTGTCCGGTGCTACCGCTCCCCACGATATAAACGACTGGCCAAGTTCCCCAGCCCGCCTGGACCGTGCTAGGCCAACTCAGCCCCACTCCCCATACCACCCCTATTCCCACCAGCCAAGTTACGGAAAACCTATTTCTCCTCGTGGGCATAATCCTGTTCCTTTTTGGACAAGCAAGCCCGCGCACACGCTTTTCCCAAAAGCCAACTATGGGGAGTGATTATAGAAGACCTTGAGCGGTTCCAACAAGAGTCCCCCCCTCATGCAATGGTCCACCCAAAAAACGGAACGGTTCACAGGGAGCGCAACACGAGCATGGTGTCATCCCCTGGAGCGGACCTGACAAACGGACCTGACAAGCAGGCCCTCCAGGGGCCAAATGGAGGGGCGGAAGTATAACACCCTCCGCCCGCCCCTACATGGTTTCCCGCTTGTCGTGTCCGCCCAGCCATGCCCCCCTCTGCCGCCAGGGAAGAGGCGTGTTCTGGATTCCTGCTTGCGCAGGAATGACACTTCGATCGCCCCGCAGCCGGACTTGCTGCGCTCTCAGCCGGCCTGTCCCACTCCTGGGCAGCGGCGAGTTGCTTCCTTCGACCGAAGTGTTCCGAAGAAGAAAGATAGAGAGCGGAAAAGCAGGCAGATGGGCCAGAATCCAGCCGGTCGGATTACGGGAACAGATCCGGCTGTTGGGCCAGGGGCGGCAGGTGGGCGTCTTTTTCCGAAAGGATGGCTTCTTCCGGCCCGATGGGCCAGGCAATCCCCAAAGCTGGGTCGTTCCAGAAGATGCCTCGTTCGTGTTCGGGGTTATAGTAGGCGCTCGTCTTATAATGAACTTCTGTATCCTTCTCCAAAGCGGCAAAGCCATGGGCAAATCCTTCGGGCACGAAAAGCTGACGGCCTTCCGCAGCCGAAAGTACCATCGCCACATGGCGGCCGAAGGTGGCGGAACTCCGCCGCAGATCGACCACCACATCGAAAATCACCCCCCGCATCACCCAGATCAACTTGGCCTGCGCTGCCGGCGGGATCTGATAGTGTAAGCCTCGGACGACACCCCTCTGCCGGGATACGGAACAGTTGTCCTGTACAAACTCCCCGGCCATGCCCGCCTCGGCAAACCGCCGCTTGTGATACAATTCGCAGAAAAATCCCCGATGATCCGTAAACCGTCGGGGCACAATCAACTTCACTTCCGGAATCGCCGTGGCAAGGATTTCCATGCAAAATCGTCTCCGAAGAAACGCTGGGGACTTCTTAACTATTCCGAGGGGTGCTCTGGTTTGGCACACCTACGAAAGCGGCGCTCCCCTGGGCAAGTCGGCATCCCCTCTCTCAGGTTGCCTTAGAACCTATCCCAAAATGCCGGTCCCCTTGTCCGATCCTCCCATGGAGGTAGGTTTCAGGGGCCAGATAAATCCAACCCAGCTTGCACCCGCCTGATTTTGGGATAGGCTCTTAGGCTGCTTTAGGAAGAAGGCGGATTCGGCTGAGGTGGTTGGCCTGTCGGACGGATGCCGAGCCGCTGGCGTCGGTATTTGCCGCTGCTGACCCGCTGGACCCACTCGGTGTTTTCCAGGTACCATTGGACGGTCCGGCGGAGGCCAGAGTGGAAATCCACCTTCGGTTTCCAGCCCAATTCTTCCTGGATTTTAGTGGGGTCGATGGCGTATCGGCGGTCGTGGCCGGGCCGGTCGATCACAAAGGTAATCAGGGACTCGCAGGGTCGGTGGGGCAAATCGGGGCGGAGTTCATCGACCAGGGAGCAAATGTTCCGCACCACTTCTAGGTTCGTCCGTTCACACTGGGCGCCGATGTTATAGGTTTGGCCCGGCCTGCCGCCGGCCAGCACCATCCGAAGCGCCCGGCAATGGTCTTCCACGTAAATCCAATCCCGCACCTGCTGGCCGTCCCCATAGACCGGCAGCCGCTTCCCCTCCACCGCATTGAGGATCATCAGCGGAATCAGCTTTTCGGGGAATTGGTACGGGCCGTAATTATTCGTACAGTGTGTAACCAGCACTGGCAGTCCGAACGTATGGAAATAGGCCTGGACAAAATGGTCGCCTGCTGCCTTGGAGGCCGCATAGGGCGATCGGGGCGCATAGGGCGTTTTTTCGGTAAATCGGCCCGTCGGTCCCAACGCCCCATAGACTTCGTCGGTCGAAACGTGCAGGAAGCGGAATTCCGCCTGCCGATCCGTCGGCAAACTGCGCCAATATTGATACGTCGCCTCCAAAAGCCGAAACGTGCCAACCACATTCGTCTGCACGAAGTCGGCCGGGCCGTCGATGGATCGGTCCACATGGGTTTCGGCGGCCAGGTTGACCACAGCCCGCACCTGATATTCCGCCAGCAATTGGCCGACCAATCGGCTGTCGGCAATATCGCCCTGGACAAAATGATGCCGGGGATGGTCAAGCACGTCGGCCAAGCTGTCCAGGTTGCCTGCATAGGTAAGTTTGTCCAGATTGACCACGTGGTCGGCTTCTTCGGCCAACCATTGGCGGACGAAATGGCTACCGATAAATCCCGCTCCGCCGGTAACCAAAATACTGCCCATCCAAGACCCCTTTCGCTTTAGGGAATGCCTCGGACGATCCAGGGGCCTAGCAGCCGGGTCAGCCAGACCGGCAGCCGACGCCACAGTTGGATGGCCAGCCGAAATCGTCCTGACTCCGGCCGCATTTGGCCAATCGTACCACGCCGCAGATAATACTGCCAGACCGCTTCGGCCGGTTCTGCGCCCCACTGTTTTTTGAATCGATAGGTGGGGCTATCCACGGTGGATCGACCGAAATCGAAGACCGTTTGGCCCCGTTCTACTGCTCGGCTAAGCAGATGCCAATACATCAGCATATTGGCACAGGTGTGATTATATTTCCGTAGGGAGCTGGCGCTGGGCACTTCGGTCATGCCCGGACCGTGGACCAGCAAGGCCCCGGCCACCGGCCTGCCGCCCATCCGCACCACACACAGTTCGGCGTCGTTGGGGAACTG
>Ga0272448_1000661_pt1 | contig 51425 bp, 55 predicted proteins | sample YNPCB0191_FD_202220 | JGI IMG/M metagenome (GOLD analysis project Ga0272448, IMG submission 202220) | Hot spring sediment microbial communities from Yellowstone National Park, WY, United States - YNP-CB-019-1 | ecosystem: Environmental > Aquatic > Thermal springs > Hot (42-90C) > Sediment... | reverse complement strand
TCTACAATGTGGATTCGGTATTCAAAACTTGAAACATCGGCCCGAATATAAAAGGCCTTTGCTCCTGTAGATCTGATTTCACCTAGAATAGGCTCTACCTTTCTTTCTTCTCGTGTGCCATTAACTGCAATGTTAAACCCGTTTTTGGCAAGTTCCAAGGCAATAGCAAAGCCTATTCCAGAGGTTGACCCTGTTACCAAAGCCGCAGGGCTTTTGCTTACTTGCCTTGTTTCTATTTTCTGCTTAGGTTCAGCCACTTAGGGTTCTCCGTTTTTGATGTGAAAAGCGTAGCTAGAAGACCATTTTGCGGGTTAAACATGATATTTTTGAACGATTCCTCAAAACCGAATTTCATCACGTAAGTCACCAGTTGAACATTTTGGGCTCCTAATGATAAGTACTCATAAACATGTTTTCCCGAGTATGTCCCCCCAGTCGCGCTTACAGGAATGTTAACCGCTTTTTTTGCCTTCGCTATTTGGTTTTGATTTTTGATTCGCAACTCTCTCCCGCCGTGTGCAGTGAAGTATGACTCTTTCGTGTTCGGGTCAGCAAACTTTCGGAAAAATCTGTTGGCTATCACAACGCAGTCAGCGCCGCCCTGGTTTGCAGCTTTAACCATTTCTGTCTGAAAGTTTAATCCGAAATCTAGATTCATAATTTTTGGAACTACATAAGAGTTAGGACAGTTTTCCTTTACTATCTTCGGTGTTTTTCTGTACCAATGTAGAATTGTTTTCTTGTCAACAGCAAGTTTCTCTCTTTTTAGGAAGGGGCAAAAATCAATCTCGAATATAATTTTTCGATCTTTATACATGGGTAAGGCAGCTTCACTCAGCTTTGTAACAGTATATTCCCACTCTTCCACTTTCCAGTCTTCTTTATCAATGTTTTTTGGCAAGTGGCACAAGAAGGAAGGTATAACGGCGAAATTTAATTCTTCGCCTATCTTAAAGGCTTTTTCAGCGAATTTCAGGTATTCCGTAAATGTCCTAAGATCAAGCCCGCCGTTCCAGTGATATACAGGGTTTCCTTCGTCGTCATTCACCCATCTGCCATACGTTGGTTTCGTTCTAAGCATTTTCATAGAGCAATCGCCGTTTCTGTCTTCGCCAACAACAGATTTTAGCACAATTCCTCCAAAACCAGAAGATGCGGCTCTTACTACTTGGGAGGTGGTTTGAGACAAAGGACCTGGAGCTACAATAATTGGGTTTCTTAACTCTAGATCCAAATAAGTTGATCTGAAGGTGATGCCGAAATCTTTGTTTAGAGATTTCTCAACCCTGTCTATTCCGCCAGAAACGAAATCTTTCTGGATATGTTTCAAATATGTATTCATAGTTACCCTAAAAACAAGATCTTTACAACCGTAAATATCTTTCCGAAAAAGTATGTACAAAAGTTTCTGTTAACATATATCTGATGCTTGAAAAATATGGAAAAGTTTTTACGATGCATTACAAATGTTCCTTTGAATGTAATACGTAATTTAACTAATTTACTTTGTTTTCTTATGAGGAATTGCTTGTGATTACAGAACGAGAGAACTATCTTAGAGCTGTTGAGTTTAGATATCCCGAATGGATTCCTTGCCGAGTTTACGTATCCTACGCTGCTTGGAAAAGGCACCGTGAAAAGATACAAGACCTTTTTTATCGATATCCAAAACTCTTCAAGAACGCAGGCGAGCTACAAAAAATTGGTAACGATTTTCCCCCTGTTTACAAGGAAGGTGAATATTTCCGTGACAACTGGGGGTGCCTTTGGTACACCGCCAAGGATGGATACGAAGGGCAGATAGTGGAGCATCCACTATCGGATTGGAAAAAACTCAAGACTTATAAGCCGCCAGACTTTTTAACAAAAACTGAGAGAGGAGAAAGGGATTGGGAAAAGATAAAAAAAGATATTGAGCAACAAAGAAAGCAGGGTTTACTAGTCAACGGGGACGGAGAACGCCTTTTTGACCGTTTATATTTTCTGAGAGGTTTTGAGAATCTTATGATTGACATCATGACCGACAATCCGAACCTGTTAAGATTGATTGACATGCTTTTAGATTATGAGATGAAGCTTGTTAAGAAGTGGCTTGAAATAGGCGTTGACGTAATAAGTTTTCACAGTGACATGGGAACACAAAATGGTTTAATGATCAGCCCAGCGAAGTTTCGCAAGTACATTAAACCTATGTTCAAAGAGATTTTTTTGACTTGTAGAAATGTGGGAGCCCATGTTTATTTTTCTTCTGAGGGTCGTCTTCTGGACATAGTCGACGACCTAATTGAGTGCGGAGTTTCTGTACATAACCCGCAAATTCGGGCAAACACGCTGAAGGGCATAGAGAAATATTACAAAGGAAGATTGTGTATCGACATTGATTTAGACAGGCAAATGTTTCCATTTTGCAGTCCTGAAGATGTTAAAAGACATGTAAAAGAAACAGTAGAGGCTCTTTCTTTGCCGGAAGGTGGTTTAATGGTTTGGGGTTGGATCGCAGACGACGTTCCTTTTGAAAACATCAAGGCTTTATGTGAAGCGTTAGACGAATTTTGCCTTCGCGGGATTTGAAACCAGTCAAGAAAAACTGATTCGGAGAGAGAACTGAGCGAAGCAATAAATGGATACAAGAATTTGAGCCTTGGGCGAGACAAAAAATTCGTGAATATGAAGTGTCCTGTTTGACTGGTAACATCGCCGGGTCTTTAATTAGACTTGGATATGAAAGTGACAAGAGAGTGTGGAAACCTCTTAAGTGGCTGGTCGAGGTGCAGAACAAGGATGGAGGATGGCTGTGCCCATACTGGAAAGCTCACATAAAAGACAAACATAGTTGTTTTATGGGCACGATTACGCCTTTAGACGCTTTTTCTGAGATTCCGAGAGAAAGAATGACTTCAGAATTTAAAGAAGATGTGGAGAAAGGCGTCGAATTTCTTTTGATGCATAGACTGTTCAAAGCAGACCATCATCAATTTAAAGTCATAAATCCTGATTGGTTGAAGTTCAGTTTTCCACGGTTCTTCTACGACATCCTAAGAGGATTATCTGTTGTTACGAAATTGGGGTACACAAAAGACGAAAGAATAATAGACGCCTTCGAGATACTGCTTTAAAAACAAGACAATAGTGGCAAATGGATCTTGAAAAGAACACCATCTCCCATGTATATAACATTGGAACAGAGAGGAAAACCAAGCAAATGGATCACGTTTTACGCTCTTGAAACTATAAAAAGGCTAAGTTAGAAATTAACCTTCTATATATGTGAGTCGCATTAGGTAAATCGGTCTTGTTAATTAAGGAGAGATAGAGGTGCCAAACGTATTACGTCGTATAGACGTTAAAGTAGATGGTTGCAAGGAACGTCAAAGAATCGATGGGTTTGGGGTAAACATTAACTCAAGACACTGGAATAACGGTGAGCTTATTCCCGTAATAGATCTTTTGGTAGAGGATTTGGGCGCCACCATCTTTCGAGTAGATGTTTACGGAAAGTCAAATTGGATGGATCCAGAAAACGCGAAAGGCGCTGGTGTCCTGAATCAAGAAGAATATGAGAAAGTATATTCAAACATTGTCTTCCGAAATGGATGGTCCATGATGAGGTACCTCAATCAAAAAGGCATAGAGCCAGTCATAGTTGCAACAGGAGACGTACCTACATGGATGCTGGGCGACAGAAAACATCTTACGCAATACGGGCATTTTTCGAACATGCTAGTATCCATGTTAGATTGGGCTAGAAACAAGGAAGGGATCAGATTCAAGTATTTTAGCCCATTAAATGAGACTGACATTGGAAGCCCTGAGGGACCCCTTGTTTCTCCAGAAGAATTTGTTGAGGTAATAGAAACTCTAGACGCAAATCTTAAGGAAAAAGGTTTAGAGGACGTGAAATTAGTTGTGGCAGAACAAGCCTTTTTCAACAATCTTTATGTAGACGCAATTGTTAAAAGCACGAATCTTCACGGTCGAATCGCAGTTTTCGGGATGCACGCCTACAATCGTGTTCCAGAAGAAAAATACTTGCATCTCATGCGAACCGTAAAAGAGAGTTCATTTGCTGACTGCAGCGTCTGGATGACGGAATATGGCGATTTAGATCAGTCAGGAGAAAGAGAGTGGTACGTGGCTTGGAGTTCCACGTTAATACTGCTGGATTCGCTGGAACACGGATTCAATGGCGCCACGGTTTGGGACGCCTATGATAACTTCCACGAACACGATGGAGCTTGGACGATCTATGGACTTGTTCGAAACGCAAGAAGGGTGTACACTCCTAAGAAGAGATACTACGCTGCGAGGCAGGTGTATCGGTTTGTGCCGCCTGGTTTTGTTAGGGTTGAGGTTCAAAACGAATGGGAAGGCATCAAAATGTTAGGTTTTGCCAATACTGAGAGAACTAAGCTCACAGTGGTAGGGATGAACCTAACTGAAAAGGATGTCTATGTTAATGTCACTTTAGATGGATTTAACCTGGAAAAAATGTCAAAAAGGATATCTTACTATCGCACAACAGAGAACGAAGACTGCGTTAAAGTGAAAGAGGTCGACGTTACAAGTAGCAACTACCCTTTCCACGGAATAGCAGTGCACGTTCCAGCCTACTCAATCTTCACACTGACCAACGTGTAAAAATGTAAAAAGAAGTAGAGCGACGCAATCTACGAAACTACACTCATCTTTAACCCCTCAGTCACTTACGCAATACAGTATTTGCCGAGGTTCCTCCATGACAAAACAGCGGATATGGTGCCTTTGCTAGCCTCTTTTGGCTTTTGGTTCTGAGTCTTAAGTTTTAGGCCGCTTCTTTTTTAGTGTTTTTGTTAGGCGTTTTTGTATCGAGGTTCTTGTGGTTAGGATGTATCCTGTTTTTATGAGTTCCTCGTATTGTTTTTCAGCTTCCTGCCTGATTTCAGCAAGTTTCCAAATGTAGTATCCAGGGTTCAGTTCTTGAATGTCAGGAAACTGCTGCAGAAACTTCGCAACCGCATTTTCGACGTATTCATCTTTGCTGACTTTAGCGGTTCGGCTGACAATGTAGATTGCGACGATGACCGCAATTATTGGGACAAGCGTTACGCCTATTATCCACGCTGTTAATGGAGAAAAGAAATCGTTAGGGTTTGTGTTGCCAAGGTACTCCTGCAGGTTAGTTAACCCGTCTCCATCCACATCAATTAGCGCGTCAGACGGTTCAGTTGGGTTCAGCCTGAAACCCAGTTCCCACTCGTCTGGCATTCCGTCTCCGTCATCGTCGTCGTCAATTATGTCAGGCTTCGAGTCTCTGTCAGTGTCTCTAAGCACAGTGACTACTGTTGAATCCACAGCACTGTTGCCAGCTTCGTCAAAAACGGTTAAGACAACAACATAATCTCCAGGCACAGAATATACGTGGCTAACTGCAACGCCCGAACTGTTTGTTCCATCTCCGAAGTTCCAAATATAAGCAACTACTCCAACATTGTCGCTTGACATACCAGCAAAAAATCTCACTTCGGCGCCTTCTACCACGGATTGGTAGAAGCCAGCTTCAGCCACGGGCTTCGTTACGTCCAAAACCGTTATGTTAAGTACGTCGGCTCCCCAGTTTCCAGCTGCGTCAGTTACATTCAACATGATAGCGTAGACGCCAGGTTTCGAGAAATTATGTTCAACCGTTGACCCGATAAGGATTATAGTCGCGTCTTCAAAAATCGTCCATGTGTAAGACGTCACACCGACATTGTCTGTCGATTTAGACCCATCAAGCGTGACTACAGCGTCCTCATTTACAGTCTGATTAAATTCAATTTTTGCCACAGGCTTTGTTACATCAAGCACCGTCACAACAAGGTTATCTATGTCCCAGTTTCCACCCAGGTCGGTTACGTTAAGCCTGACTTGGTAAATTCCAGGGTTCTCAAAAACATATTCAGGTGACACGCCTGTCAATGTTTTAGGAAAAGCGTCTATGAAGGTCCAAACGTAGCTGACTATGCCCTTGTTGTCTGATGAACTTGAGCCGTCAAAGATTACGGGCGCGTCTTCATTTACTGTCAAGTCTGGGCCAGCGTGCGCAACTGGCGGAATCGTGTCAGAAAGTGATAGGCAAAGCACTCTGAGTACAAATTTAACAGCGGAGTCTCGGATAGTGACGGTGTGGTTGCCCTCAGTAGTGATTGGCACAATAAATAAAGCAGTAAAAAAGCCGTTAACGTCAGCTGTTGCGGAGCCCATAAGCACTGTGTTGTCCCACAGAACCGTAATTGTTCCCGGATTAAACCATCGTCCAACAACCGTGAGGTCTCCTTTCACTCTGACAAAAAAATTATAAAACGCCAAATCCGTGTTGTTCCCAATCAGGTAGCCTTCTGAGATTGTTAGGTTTTTTGAGTCCGGCGAATAGACTTGTTTTATGCCTCTTCGGTACTCGTTGAACGTGCCGTTGACGACTTGACCTGTGCTGTTGACCAACACTCTGAAAGTTATTTTCGCATAAGACTCCGCGGTTATTCCTTCAGGCTGTACCTCAGCTACATCTGGAGCTAAAGTGAAATACGATAATCGACCGTTCTCGTTAGCTTGAACAAAGTTAGCGACCGGTTTCCATCCGTTACCCGCATTGTAACTTAGGTTAGCATAATCGTTTGAAGGTAAAGAGTATCCCCTGAGTTCCACCGATGTTCTTCCAGGTCCATAATTCGGAACAATTTCAAATATGGCTAATATTGTGAAGGACTTGTCTGTCACTGCTACCGCGGCTGAAGAGCCATCTAAAGCTTTTACAAAACACTGTCCTCCCCAAACCTCAAGGGTTTTAGGCAGTGTTCCGTTAATCCAGTTCTTTCCAACTGTGAACCCTAGATAAGTTGTTGAGTCGATGGTGTCGCCCATTATTTTTATTATGTCGAAGGTTGGTCCAAACCTTATGTCAGTTTGGCTGGAAATAGATGAGTAGCCGTCTTTGCTGAGGTAAAGCTTGACCTGGGCGCCTGACCATGTTACGTGACCAAAGTATAGGCTTATGTTTTCTCCTATTTGGATTATGACATCTGAGCTTGGAAACGCAGTTGCGTTGATGAGTATGTTTCCGCTTGATCCGCACGTTGGCATGGGCAGGCGAGAAGCTAATAAAACTAATAGCATAACAAGAAATGTGTAGATGATTTTTCTGGGCAGTCTTACATAGTTTACTTTTTTCATCGTTTTCATATTACGTCGCTTCTGGTTTAATCTTTTTTCTCTTAATTCAAATTTTGATGAGTTGCATGATAAAGCTGTTTTTACGCAATAGTCATATGGGCTTCAATATTCTATTGTTGACGTTTTTTTATATACAAAATATAGATATTTGAACGTTTAAAGCGGTTCGTAAGTAGGAGATGATAAAAAATTGTCTAGTAGCCGAAAGCGTCTCATGAAGGTTTTTCATGGCGAAACTCCAGACAGAGTTCCCATCTCTCTTTACGAGTTCGACGGGTTCTACGAAGGCTGGATACACGAGTATCCAGAGTACGTTGCCATCCTAAAGTATGCAGAGGGAAAAACGGACAGAATGTTTTTTTGGGCACCCTCGGATGATAAGCCTGTACTTTTTTGCAGCGTGATTAACAAAGACAACATTAAAACGGAAACTTGGCATGAAAAGGGCTCAACTTACACGAGAACCGAGGTAACGACACCAAAGGGCGTTGTTTCAGCTCTTGCTAGACAGGATAAAGGCATACACACGTCATGGACGATAAAGCCGTTCTGCGAAAGTGAGGATGATGCTGAAAAGATTTTGTCTCTGCCCTATGATCCTTGGCATCCAAGTGTAGACTCGTTCTTTTCGCTTAATCGTTGGTTAGGAGACTCTGGGATTTTGATGGGCGACATTCCAGATGCGCTTTGTTTAACTGTTGAGCTATTTGGTTTATCAAGGTTTCTGAACGTCTATTTGCGCAACAAGCCTCTTGTGTTTAAGCTTATGGACTTCTTTCATGAGAGGGTATGCGATTACCTTGAGCACCTCCTCAGAAGCGGGGCAGTAGCACTGTACCGTATTTGCGGTCCTGAGTACGCGACGCCTCCTTATTTGAATCCAAAAGAGTTTGAGAGGCTTGTAAATGCCTACGATTTGGACCTTGTGAACTTGCTCCACAAACACGGCGGCTACGCCAGGCTTCATTCGCACGGCAAGGTGAAAAAAGTTTTGCCGGCAATTAAGGAGCTAGGGGTTGACGCTGTTGACCCCTTAGAGCCTCCGCCGGACGGGGATGTAGAACTTGATGAGGCCAGAGAGATTCTTGGAGCTGAAACCGTGCTTATGGGAAACGTCGAAGAGAGACTTTTCGAGGTTGGTAGTAAAAAGGACATTGAGAACCAGGTTAAGAAGGCAATCAGCCAAGCGGCATATTCCGGAGGCTTTGTTCTTTGCCCAACTGCAATGCCGATTACAACTCCGTTAAAGATGAAAATTCAACAGAATATTCTGCACTACATTGACTGCGGCTTAAAATATGGGCAATTGAGTAAATAGATTTTTACCAATCATTTGTCTTAGTTAGTTTAGATTTAGATTTCAAAAAACGGTTCCTTTTCTCGGAAAAATCCGATATTTTTTGTCCATTTTTGGGAAAAATCTTCCTTTTCCGTTAGAATAGGCTTATATACATTTTTTCGGGATTGTTTTCTCAAATAAAAATTCAGAAGATGGTTAAGATGGCGAAAAGGGCGGACGGGGTCGAACTAAACGATGCCATGATGGCTTCCTTGATAAAGAAGCTTTTAGACGAGAAACGGAGAACAAGGGAACACTGAACTGGAAAGCCTTCTCTCACGTTTTTCGCAGTATATGACGTTCTAATTTATTCTGCTTGACATGAAAAAGCAATTACGACATTTATCCTTTTTGGAATCTGTTAACCAAGGTGGATAAGAGATAAATCCCTAAACGAAGATATTGACAGTCATCGGTTGGTGAAAGATATGGCGAAATTAAAGATTGGATTGGCTCTTTGGTCTCTCGGGGCAACTGCGACCTTAGACCAGCTTAAACAGAGATTGGCTACCGCTGTTGATATTGGAGTTAAATCGGTGCAACTGTGGTGCGTTGACAACAGCCCAAATAGCCCATGCGTCTTAGACCCAGATCGATGCGTTGGAAAAATGAGAACGGAAATGAAGGAGCTCGTTAATTCGTACGGGCTTGAGATTAGTGGCTTTTGCGCTCAGCTTGAAGGTCCAGCGGTTCCTGGGCATGGTTGGCCGGGTTCTGCGCTTGGCGACCCTAGAGGCTTAAGAGAACGGGTTGAAAAGACGAAGAAGAGCCTTAAGCTGGCAGCTGACTTCGGTTCGCTGATTGTCACCACGCATCCCGGCGCGATTCCGTCCGACAAATCTGACCCTACCTATAAGACAATGAAGAAGTCATGCTTGGAGATTGCCCGCTACGGTGAAGAAGTAGGCGGAATCTTCTGCATCGAAACAGGCCAAGAAAAGGCTGAGACGCTTCGCAGCTTCGTCGAGGACGTAGGTTCAGGGGCGCTTAAGGTGAATTACGACCCAGCTAACATGCTTAGACACGGGGTTGTCGAAGGCGTCAAGATTCTGGCTCCGTGGATCGTTCACACTCATGCAAAGGACCACAATCCAGAAACACATAAGGCCACGGTTGGAGAAGGCCTTGTTCCATGGGACGAATACATCGCAACATTAAGGGCAATCGGCTACGACGGCTGGTACGCTCTTGAAGACGAAACTGGAAAAGATGTCGTTAACTCATTAAAACGAGGCAGAGCCTTCCTCGAACGGTACTAAACAAGATTTCGACCACTCTCACTTTTATTAATATATTCAAAGCTTTTTCTCAATTATTTTCATAGATCTCTCGATGTCTACTGTTTTGTTATTGACTTAAAGCAGGAGTCCACGAGTTCCACGTAGCTTCTTTTAAACTTCATTCTTATCTTGCTCCAGCGTTCCTCAGCTTCATCCAAAGACTTTTGGCTGAGCATCTTACAAACTTCGCTTAGGTCGTCTAGAATAACGTCAATCCTACCTGTGTTGCAAGCGAGACCAGCCTTTGCAGCTACAATAGACGCTTTTTGATGTTTTCCGACACGAATAAAGTAGAAGCCTGACTCACAAAAGTGCCGCGCAGCCTCAAAATAGTTCCCGCACAAAAGGAAAAGGTCACCTGCAGTTGCGTACCTCTCCGCAGCAGCCTCAAAATCTTTAAGGACCTTGAAACAGTCTCCCACGTTCCTGTAAAGTCCAGCAGCGAGAGCAATCTTTTCCTGTTTTCGAGCTTTTTCAGCGGCTGATTGATAGAAGGCTAGGCTACTTACTAATTCATTTCTGTCTGCGAAGTAGTCTCCAATCGCCTTCAGATCCCTAACATCATCGCAAGTAGACTGAATGTCTTCTTTCTCCAACCTTTTCTGGCACTGCAGAATTTTGAGCTCGCAAACTTTCTTTTTCTCTTCATTTTCACCTTTGCTGAAGGAATCCGCAGCCTTCACAAAAAACGTTGTTGCCTTAAACAGTTCGTTTTGAGCTATACACGCTTCACCAGCACTGAGATAGGCTTCTCCTGTTTTAACCGCGAATTTTTGCTGGTTCGTTTCGTCGTTAATCATACCGTAATACGTGCTTACGTACCGAAAAAGGCGGGCGGCTGATTCGAAATCTCCTTTTTCAATTGCTTTTTCAGCTTCTTTCACCCATTTAAGGTGCTCGTTGAAACTTGTTTGGCTCATTCGTACGCTTCCCTTTTCAACTCTTCGTCACAGAACAGGCTTTAGACTTTACCAGTTTCTGATTTCCTCTATTCTTCGGAAGGCTTCCTCAATCACAGATTTCGGCTGGAACAACGTAACCCGAACGTAGCCTTTACCAGCCTCCCCAAAATACGAGCCTGGCATAACCGCAACGTGCGCTTTTTCTAACAGGATCTTCAACGCGAAATGTTCGTCGTCGTTTCCGAAAGCCTCTGGGATTCTTGGAAACAGGTAAGGAGTCGCCTTAGCTGGTCTGCATTTAAATCCCAGCCTGTTTAGGCCTTGAATAAAAACGTCTTTTCTCTGTTTGACTTCCTCCATGTACGTGCGGACTTCTTTTTTCACCTCGGGGTTTGTCAGAGCTTCCGCGCCTATCTTTTGCACGTACCACGCTACGCCTTGGCTGTACTGGCTTGAAAGCTTAAGCCACTTGTCTATGTTCTGTTTGCTGCTGACTATCCACCCAAGCCCGATGCCTACAAAGTTACAGTGCTTCGAAAAAGAAACCACCTCGAACCCGTAATCCAACATTTCAGGAAACTCAGTTATCGAAACAGGCTTCGTGGCTTCGTTGAAAACGTAGTCCTTATAGGCCTTGTCAAAAATGCCGCAGACATCGTGCCGTACCATTTCATGCAGAAGACTCTCATAATAGCCGCAGTCTGCAACAGCACCTGTCGGGTTATTCGGGTCGCAGAAATAGAAGAAAGTGTCATTTTTTGTGAACTTCATGTCTGGAAGCCAGTTCGTCTCCTCAAACGATGGAACAGTTCTAGGCCTATGACCTGAAAGCAGAACTCCAGCAACGTAGGCGGGATAAACTGGGACTGGCACAACACCGTTTCCTTTCCCAAATAACCTAGCAATATTGTGAAGGGCTTCCTTGGTCCAGCTTGTGACCGCTATGTTTTCAGGTTTCAGGTCTGCGCCGTGCCTTTCGCAGTAATGAGCAATGATGGCTTCAACAAGCTCAGGGATTCCTCTTTCAGGATGAACGTCGCAGGGGTAGCCGAAAGTAGAGTTTTTATCAAGGACATACTTTGACATGAGCCTCTTAACGGTTTCCGGAGCCTCTTTGTCAGGTATGCCTATTCTGATGTTAACCACATTGATTTTGTCTCTTTCCTGGACCTCCCTTGAGAGCTGACTTACACGGGCAAAAGGATATTTGGGAACCTTGTCCAGCACGTCTGAGTATCTTGGCATAAATATCCCATCAACAGCAACAAATTTAAGCTTTCCAAGAAAAATATCTTATTGCTTTGTGGATTAATTCTTGAAAGTGACTGAATTCTCCTTCTTTTTCTGTTTAAACCCGTTTTCAGCATTACCTGGAAAAAGAGAGAAGGACGAGGTTTTGTGCCTCTTTCAACAATTCAGCCTTAAAATTGGAAAATTAGATACTCCATCAGCATAATTAGTCCACAAAGCATATCTTATCAAAAAATGTTTTGCACAGTTTGGTTGTTTGACGATGATGAATGAAGACTCATACGAGAAGCTAGCTGAAGCTTTGGACAGGCTTCCAAACGGTTTTCCGCGAACAAAATCACGCGTCGAAGTCACCATCCTAAAAAGAATCTTTTCGCCAAAAGAGGCTAAGCTGACCAGTCAGCTTACCAGAAAATTCGAAACTGCCAAAGAAATAGGTGCCCGCGTCAACGAAAAATCCGAGACGTTAGAGGATGAATTAAAAAGGATGGCTCAACGCGGTTTACTCTGGCACTTCGAGTATGAAGGAGTTTCCTACTATAGGCTGGCGCCGTTCCTCATAGGGTTCTACGAAGTGCAGTTGCACACCATGGATCACACTTTAGCTCACCTGGTAGAAGAATACTTTGCTGAGGGCGGAGCAGAGGGAATAATGAAGCCACAACCAGCATTACACCGCGTTATCCCTTCGCAAGCAGCTTTTAAAACCGATTGGATCATGCCATACGATGACGTAAAAAAGGTTCTTCAGACACAAAAGACGTTCAGTCTTCGAGACTGCATTTGCAGGGTTCAACAAGAACGCCTAGGAAATCGAAGGTGCAATTTTCCAGTTCGAACATGCCTAAGCTTCTCGTCCTTCGAGCGTCAGCCTAGGCCTGAAGACATCTCTAAAGAGGAGGCCCTAGCGCTTTTGGACGAGTTCGAAAGGATTGGATTGGTTCACACAGTTAGCAACGTCATGGAAGGTTTCACTTACGTCTGCAACTGTTGCGGGTGCTGCTGCGGCATACTTAGAGCCATCAACGAGTGGGGCGTAGAAAACTCCGTGGCTCGTGCTAACTATTACTCTGAAATAGACGGCGATAAATGCATAGGGTGCGGCGCATGCGTAAAACGATGCCAAGTGAAGGCCATCTCAATACGGAACGGCGTCGCAGTCGTAGACACAAAACGGTGCATAGGATGCAGACTATGCGTAACAGGATGCCCCGCAGGCGCAGCAAAGCTCCACAAAAAACCTGAGGCTGAAACAGTTAACCCGCCAAAGGACTTCACAGTATGGGAAGAGGAAAGGCTACGTAACCGAGGCATAATTTGATAACGCCGTGAATAACTGGCAGTTCCCAATTTTTTCTGTGTATATCTTATGGTTTTTCTTCAAGGTACCTCTGTGCGTCTAGGGCTGCTTTGCATCCAGCGGCTGCCGCGGTTATGGCTTGCTTGTAACGGTAATCTTGGACGTCGCCTGCTGCGAAAACTCCTTCAACGCTTGTTCGGGTCTCGTCTTTGACAACTATGTATCCTTTTTCGTCAAGCTCAAGTTTTCCCCTGAAAATCTGGGTGTTCGGCTCGTGGCCGATGGCTAGGAACACGGCGTCGCACCTCAAAGTTGACTCGGCGCCCGTGTCTGTTCTCCTTAGCTTTACGCCTTCAACTTTGTCTTGGCCTATAATTTCCTGAACCGTGCTGTTCCAGATGAACTTGATCTTCGGGTTTTTGGAGGCTCGTTCCTGAAGAATTCTTGAGGCTCTCAGCTGGTCTCTGCGGTGGACGACGAACACTTGGCTTGCGTATCTGGAGAGCTCCATGGCGTCCTGTATGGCTGTGTCTCCTCCACCTACGACCACGGTTATCTTGTCTTTGAAGAAGGCTGCGTCGCACGTTGCGCAGACTGAGACTCCTCTGCCTGTTAGCCGTTTTTCGCTTTCAAGGTCTAGCCACTTTGGTGAGGCGCCTGTGGCTACGATGACTGAGCGGCCTTCATACGTGTTGTCGCCGGCTTTCACCTTGAAAGGATTGGTTGAAAAGTCAACTTCTGAAACGTCTTCGAACAGAATTTCCGCGCCGAATTTTTCCGCCTGCCTAAGCATGTTTTCCATGAGGTCGGGTCCTAGGATGCCGTCTTTGAATCCTGGAAAGTTTTCCACCTCTTTTGTAAGCATGAGCTGTCCGCCCCACGTTACGCCTGTCGCAACCAGCGTTTTCAGCTTCATCCTGCTTGTGTAGATGGCTGCGGTTAGGCCTGCGGGGCCTGAGCCGATTATGATAACGTCATACATGGCTAGCTGCCTTCCTCAGTCTCTCTTGAAACGAATATTGGCGTTTTTGGTTAAAGAGTTTTTAGGTTTCGCCTCTGCGTTTGTGGTTCGGAACATTTAGTTTTTTGCCTTGCACTTTTTGTTGTTGATGTTGTTTGTGAAAAAAAGATTTGGTTCTCATCAACAACGGTTTTCAAGAGGCCGAGCTCCAGACAGGATGAGGACAAAGAAGCCTTTTGTCGACCTTGTGAAGGCCGCTTATACAAGGGGAAAGGTTGTTGCTGCAATCTGTCACGGTTCACAGATGCTCATCGAATCTGACATTGTCCGCGGGAAAAGGGTCACAAGCTACGCAGCTGTTGCCACAGCCCTAAAGAACGCTGGGCAAAATGGGAAGATCGCTCAGTTGTCGTTGACGGAAACCTAGTGACCTCGAGGGTTCCATATAACCTGCCTGACTTTTGCCGAGAAATGTTGAAGCTGCTAAAAAATAGCTCCTAACGTCTCTTTTTTATTGGTTTCGGCTCTTTAGTTGTGTTGTTTGCTGCGTCAGCAGGTCGCTGTAGCTGCGTTTCTGGAGGTTTTCCGCCCTTAAGCCTAGGGTTTGCATAAGGTTTTCCAAGTCTTCACGGGCCTTTTTTGTGTCTTCAGCCGTGTTTTCTGCGGGTTTTTCGAACTCTACGTAGGTTCCTAGGCCTTGTACTTTGTCGAGGTGTATCTGCGTGCCTCCGAAACGGTAGATTGCCCGCTGCTTGTCGACGATGGTTTTCGTGCGTAGAACATTTTTGAGGAACTGCTTCATGAACCGTGACTTCGAAAGATCAGATATGAAAACCTGGCTTTGCTTGATGTCTTGAACATCAGGTCTCTCGTAGTAGACAAGAAGCTCCTCGTCTTTGCCTTCGGTTTCTCTGATTTTCAGTCTTCCCTGCGGAACCTCGAAGTAGGTGTCGATTTGGCGGAAGGTTCCCACGTACTCGGCACCTAACGACCTAAGTTTTTCCACAAATGGCTTAAGACTGTTCACCTTGGCTTTGAGCTCAACAATTATAGCTTTTTTCGGCTCAGCATCCGCCACGAACCTTCGTCTCCTTTACGCTTATCGTCTCAGCCGTCTTCTTTGAGCCATAGAGACATTTGCTGTTGACCAGCGAGTTACGGTATTTCGTCAGAATTCCGTGGTCTCGTCTTATGCCTCAGCGTTTAGGTAAGAACCTGTCGGTTGAGACGATTTCGGAAAGATGGTTGCGTGGACCAGGCTCGGTGAAGGCTTTTTCTCCAGCTTTTGGGTAGCCGAGGGGCGTTAAGCCGACGACGTTCCAGCCTTCGGGTACGCAAAGTATCCTTTTGACTTCGTCGTTGTCGAACATGCCTATCCAGCACGTGCCAAGTCCCTCGTTTCTGGCTGCGAGAATCAGGTGAGTCATCGCGATGCTTACGTCTACAAGCATGCTGTATTCGCCCATGTAGCCGCCTCTGTTGTAGTCGAAAACTTTTCCGCAAGCCACAACAACAACTGGAGCCTCAGCCAGCCACCTTTGGCCTCCACAGGCTGGAACAAGTCTCTGCTTAACGGTTTCGTCCTTGACTATTATGAAATGCCAAGGCTGGCGGTTACTTCCACTCGGTGCAACGCGAACGGCCTCTAAGACCCGGTTCAAGGCCTCTTCGGGAACCATGTCAGGCTTATACGAACGCACACTACGACGAGTCCGAACAACATCAAAAAACTCCATTTCTCATCACAACTCTGCGTTCTGTTTTATGTATTTATTTCTTTTAAATTTATTTTTCTAAGGCTATTTAAAGGTGAAATAGTTGATTTTACATTCTGAATTTCATGTCAAATTCATTGATGAATTGTCTTTCTTCATCTGTGAAGCCATAATATTCCGCAAAAATGTCATCAATCTTGTCGATTATGTCCTTCGATTTTACTGAAATTATCTCTCTGATTCTTATTGCATATCCGCCAGACCTCAGGTTGATTTTTTCATTTGAGTTTTCATAATAGCTCTTCATAAGATCATTAACTAATGTCGTCAATTTCTTAGTTAATGTTTTTGGAAAGGCGTCCAATTTTATTGGGAAGTTATTAATATGTTGCGCCAGAAGATGCCTTCCGTCAGACCAAACAGTGTACGCTCATACAGATGAAACTGTACCGATGGTTGAATATTTTGATCATGTTATTGTTTGTTTTGTGTGTGGTTGAGCTACGCACATTGTCTTTTATGTATTTTAGTTATTGATATCTGCTAGGTGTTTAGGGTGAGCTCCAAACGGTCACGGATTGAAATATACCTCGACGTGCTGCAAGCCATAAGGAAGGGAGTGCACAAGCCTACCCGCATCATGTACAGGACTAACCTTTCTTGGAAGCCTCTGATGCAGGTTCTCGACGCCATGATGGAGCAGAACCTTATCACGCTGGAAAAGCAGGGAACACATGTTACTTACAAGATTACCGAGAAAGGTATGAACGTCCTTAACTACTTCAACGAAGCCATGGAACTCATTGAAATCAAGTAGTCCAAAACAGACAAACATAGCAGATGTTTGTTCGGCGAAAAATGCTTGCCCTCCATCTTTTTTATTAACACTTTTTATTGCAAGTATTCTAAACAAGCATTTTAAGGCAAAAGCCATATACAGTTGTCAAGCCATCTTGTTACACAAACCCAAGCGTCAATCAGCCTTCGGAGACAAATGTCGTGAATGGAAAAAATGCAAAGGGTTCCCAAAGCAAAGGCAACGTGGATTTTGAAGAGCATAACGCGGAAGTGGTGAAGCTCTGGAAAGAACTGGAGGATGGAAAGCCTAGCAGGATTCCTGTCCAGTGGTCTATGAGCTACAAAATGTTTGTTCTCAACCCGTCTCTGAACGTTTCAGGCATAAGCTTCAAAGATTGCTTCGAAAACCCCGATGTCATGCTTAAAGCTGAGCTTGAATTTGAGCATTGGCGGAGACACAACGTCTGGTGCGACTGGGAGATGGGAATCCCCAAAAAATGGGACATAAGCGTCCACTTCCAAAACGTCTACGAGTCAGCTTGGCTGGGAGCGCCAATCCTTTTCACGGAGAAAAACGTGCCCGACATTAAACCGTTCTTAAAATCCAAAGAAGAAATGAAAAAATTCGTTGCTCAAGGAATTCCCGACCCGTTCGGAGGCTTAATGGCTAGGGCCAAAAGATTCTATGAACACTTTGCGGAAAAAAGAAGCGAAGGCTTCACCTTCAAAGGGGCGCCTCTTGGAAACATAGGTGCGCCAATGGGGACAGATGGACCCTTCACAATCGCGGTTAACATCACAGGCGGAGAAATCCTGAGACACCTCTACAAAGACACAGAATTCGCCCAAAACTTCCTATGGTTCATAACGGACGCTCTGATTGAAAGGATGAAGGCTTGGCACAAATTCATGGGCATCAGCTTCCCATACAAAGGCTTCGGCTTTGCAGACGACTGCATACAGCTCCTGTCACCGAAAGCCTACACGAAGTTCGTCCTTCCTCTACACAAAAAAATTGTCGAAACCTTCTGCATTGGAAGACCTGGAATCCACCTTTGCGGAGCAGTGGAGCAACACCTCGAAACCTTGAGAGACGAACTTCACATAAGATGGCTTGACACAGGTTTTCCCCTGAACCTTGAAAAAGCCCGCGAAATCCTAGGAGAAGACGTAATTATAAGGGGCAACCTACACATAGCGACGCTGTATGAAGGGCCGAAACAAAAAATCAAGCAAGAAACCTTGAAAATAATAGGCTCCAAAATAACTCTAGGAAGAAAATTCGTGTTCGGAGAAGGAAACAACGTAGCTCCAAACACCCCTACTGAAAACCTCAACTACGCATACAAAATAGTCAAGCAACACGGAAAATACGAATAACAAACTAACCTGCAAAAAAGGCAAGATGGCCAGAAAAGCTGACCCGACTATATATACCTCTCCCCCCTCAACAACACGCACAGACAACAACAAACAAGCAACCAATAATCCTAATCCTAGACAACCCTTATTTTGAACAATACACAACATAAAAGATAGAAACAAAACCTTAAAACAGTTTTAACGAGAGCCCAAAAATGTCAGAAGAATTGTTCGACCTGGAAATAGGGCAAATCCAAAAGACAATCCGCAAACACAACGCCCAAAAAGTCCTAGTTCAATTACCCGAAGGGCTGAAGCCCCAAGCCTCTAAACTAGCTGAAGCCATAGAGAAAGCAGGAGCCCAAGCCATCATCTCAGGAGACCCATGCTACGGAGCTTGCGACCTGATGATTTACGAAGCTGAAAACCTAGGTGTCGACCTCGTAATCCACTACGGACATTCAGAAATGATTAAACCAACAAAAGCCCGAGTTCCAATAGCGTACTTCCACGCAAAAGCCAAGATTGACATACGACCAGCAGTGGAAAAGGCAGTGCATCTCCTGAAACCATGGACAAAAATTGGGCTGGCAACAACCATCCAACATGTAGACCAACTTGAACAAGCCCAGAAAATCCTCGAAAAGGCCCAAAAAACCACGCTTATCGGAGACACAGGGTATGGCAAAAGCCCAGGCCAAGTGCTTGGATGCGACTACACAAACGCCAAAGCAGTTTCAAACAAAGTTGAAGCATACCTTTTCATAGGTGGAGGACGGTTCCACCCGCTTGGATTGTCACTCGCAACAATGAAGCCTACAGCAGTAGCCGACCCATTCGAAAACACGGCGTACACAATCGAGGCAGACGTACAGAAAACCTTGCAAAAAAGGTACGCAAACCTCAAAGAAGCCCAAAAAGCCCAAAACTTCGGCATACTCATAGGGCTGAAACTAGGCCAAACTAACATTCAAGCAGCAACAAAAATCAAGACAGAACTTGAAAGAAACGGAAAAAAAGCAACGCTGTTAGCTTTACGCGAAATCACACCTGCCACTCTTATGCAGTTTCCATCTTTTGATGCATACGTCAACACAGCTTGCCCAAGAATTGCGATAGACGAGCCTTCCGCCTTCAAAAAACCCGTTCTCACAATAGCCGAGGCGCACGTATCTCTCGGAAAGACAAGGTGGGAGGATCTGCTGAAAAATGGACTGTTATAAAATGGCTTAGGCAAGCAGGGCGGAAAACCCATGATGAAAAAGAAGCATCTCTCAATGCTTTTGTCGCAGCTTTCACCAAGCCCAAAACCTAAACTAAAATGGGAAGGGTACACACTTGACCCAGAATCCGCAGCAGAGATGATTCACGTCGCCTCATGGATAAACAACGACATTAAAAGAAAATCCGTGATAGACCTAGGCTGCGGCTCAGGCATCCTAGCAGTCGGAGCTGCATTGAACGGAGCGAAAGAGGTTTATGGCGTTGACATCGACAGAGAAGCGGTTAAAGCCGCCAAGAAAAACGCAGAAAAAATAGGCGTAAGAACAGAATTAATCGCAGGACACATAGATTGCATAAGGGGGCACTTTGACACAACATTGATGAATCCGCCTTTCGGCACATGGAAACGAGGAGCCGACATTTTGTTCCTAAGAAAAGCGCTTGAAATCTCAGATGTCGTTTACTCCCTTCATAAAAAAGGCAGCTTAACCAGCGAATTTCTTAGGCAAAAAATTCCAGAAATTGGAGGGAAAATCGACCAGGTTCGGGAAATGGAAATCACAATCCGTCGCACCTACAGCTTTCACAGAAAACGAAACTACAAAGTTAAAGTCAGCCTTTACAGAATCACCAAAATAGGCTGAACTCTGTTTTCAATTTTACGTAGCTGACAGCAAAGCTAATATGTGAGCTTCTGATGGTTTCTTTAAAGGCTAATCCGAGACTAAGAAAAGATGAACCAGTTATGAGCAAAGAAAGACAAAGCGGACAGTTCGTGGTTCCAGGACAAAAACTTGGCGTAATCGAAGAGTTCATAGCGGACCAAGGCACATACGTTGAAGAAGGCATCATCTACTCAAGAAACGTTGGACACGTCCTCATGGACCTCGTGAACAAAAAAGTCTCAGTTTACCCAGCAGCCCGAAACTACAACGTCCCTTACGTTGGAGCCACAGTGGTCGGCGATATAACAGGCGTCCAAAGCTCAATGGCAAACGTCCGCATAACAAAAGTTGGAACAAGGTTCATATCTGGACATTTTTCAGGCATCATCCACGTTTCAGATGTTAGCTTCAACTACACCGAAAACATTTTTGACGCTTACAGACCCGGCGACCTAATCCGAGCCAAGGTTATAAGCGACAAAAACCAGATTTATCATCTTACAACAAAAGGCGAAAATCTCGGCGTCCTCTTAGCCTACTGCTCACACTGCGGAGCCATCTTGGCTTTAAAACAGAACGATCTGAAATGTGAAGAATGCGGACATGTTGAAAGGCGAAAAATCGCTCAAGACTACGGGAAAGGCACAGTATAAATCACACAGAGGAAAAAACAATGCAGATAAAAGTTGTAAAAAAGACAGAAAACGAGTTGACGATTGAGGTTGAAGGCGAAGGACACACCCTGTTCAACCTGCTAGAATCCGTTCTTTTAGAAGACGAAGAAGTAGAGTTCGCAGGCTACAAAATGCCCCATCCTCTGATACCTAACACCGTCGTAACTGTTCGAACACGCAAAGGCAAAACACCTGAAGAAGCCATAAAAGACGCATGTGAAAAAATCCTTCAAAGAGGCAAAGAACTCAACGCAGCCTTCACCGACGCGCTTCAACAAAAAACAAAAAATGAACCCTAACCAACCTCAATTTTTTCTTATTTAAGAAACATTTTTATCCAAGTTTTACGCCAACAGCTATGCCTGCGATGAAGCTTCCAGCAAAGGGAAGATTTGCAACCATTGGCGTTAAGGCAGCGGAAGTTGAACCAGCTTCGCTCATGATGTTCTCAATCAGCTGAGCTAGCTTATCATAGTTTATGCTTATGATACCCTCGTAGCCTAGGTATATGAGGATAAGGGCGCCTATGCCAATGAGAACAGCAACGATTTTTGTTATTTTCTTCACAGCGTACCCTACGAAGAACCCTAAGAACCCGCCGATTCCCAGTTGGTAAACAATTGGAGTTAAAACTTCACTCAAACCATTAGCCCTCTGGGATGTTGACCGTGTTCAAAGTATGATTTATAATTCTCTTAATCAATATTAAGCCTTCTCCATTTTCAGCTTTTTCACAATTGCCCGCAACAAACTGCAGAAGGCATCTTCTAAACTTTCTTCACTCATTATTTCGTAGACCGCTTCCTCCATTGAAACAACCTCGTTTAACCAAGCGTAGACAATCAAAGCTTCAGCTGCATCCGCCTGCTTATGTCGGTCGGTTCTCGAAGGCAAAAGCGAACGCAACCCTGACTTTCGAACCGCCATAGCTAAAATAGAGCTGTCTACCTTTCTGCCAACAGGCTTATGTTGCCTTTCTGAAAGCGCCAACGAGTATACGAAATTTACGTATGCGTCTCCCAGCATGGCCAAACCGTGATCTAAAAGCACATCTTGCAGGCTCAAATGTTTTGAAGCGAAACTAAGATGTTTCACGACTTCTAGACAATCACGATTCCGCATAACAGACCCTTCAACCGAAAGTTTTTAAGCCTTTTCTAAGGAATAAAGGTTTACTGAACCCAAACATAAAACACAGAAAGGCCTAAGGGTTCATGAACGAGCCGTCTTTTCAGCCTTTGGAAGATTAGGAAACCTTGATCAGAACAGTCATATTGCAAGTGAACCGTGAAAAACCTGAAAAGCCAAAAATCAAGGCAGCAGCAGACGTAATTCGAAACGGAGGACTTGTTGCCTTTCCAACAGAGACTGTTTACGGTCTCGGAGCGGACGCACTGAACGCTGAGGCAGTCAAGCGAATTTACGTTGCGAAGAAAAGACCTTTGGATAACCCAATAATCATTCACGTGGCAACTAAGCAGGAAACTTTGCAGTTAACTGAAATCATTCCTTCAAAGGCCAGGAAACTAATGAGCGTCTTCTGGCCTGGACCCTTAACCTTGGTTTTGAAGGCATCTGAGAAGGTGCCTAAAGCCATCACGGGCGGATTGGACACTGTTGCTGTGAGGATGCCTAGACACAATGTTGCTTTGGCGCTAATAAAAGAGTCAAGAGTGCCGATAGCAGCTCCAAGCGCGAATCTTTCTGGAAGACCCAGCCCAACAACAGCGGAACACGTGAAACAAGACCTTGATGGTAGAATAGAGATGATTCTTGACGGTGGACCCACAAACATAGGTGTCGAGTCAACCGTACTTGACGTTACAGTGGATCCTCCCGAGATTCTGAGACCAGGTGGAACATCGTACGAGGATCTGGTAAAGGTTATTAGCCAAGTGAAGATTCATCCAGCTGTTTTGGCTGAAAAAAACGTTCGAGTCGCTAAGGTTCCATCACCAGGCATGAAACACAGACATTACGCTCCAAGGGCTGAACTTGTGTTGATCGAGGGAACAGTTAAGCCTACAGTAAAAAACATTCAACAAATCATAGACCAGAATGTGAAGAACGGAAAAAAGGTCGGCGTGCTAGCTACAGACGAAACAAAAGACATGTACAAGGCAGATGTGGTGAAGTCGCTTGGTTCAAGAGCGGACTTGCCATCTGCAGCAAGAAACCTCTTTAGGCTGCTTAGGGAATTCGACGAGGACAAAGTAGACATAATTGTCGCTGAAGGCGTGCCCCTTGAAGGTTTAGGCCTCGCAGTTATGAACAGACTTAGAAAGGCATCAAACTACAGAATCGTTAAGGCGGACTGAATGCTAAATGATGTCGCTTGCCTGATCTAGGTTGTCGTCGCCTTCTTCCTCAGTATCTTCCAGTCCTTTTTCAGAGATTTTGAAGCGAACAGGAACTTCAGGAAGATATGGGCTGTCAATTACTCGGGCGACTCTTACACCTTTGCTTCCTTTGCGGAGGTAAATTCTGTGGGTGCAGGCGTGAGCCATTATGTTTCCCCCAGCTGGCCTATTGGGGTCTCCGAAGAAAGCTGTTGGGTTAGCCTGAACCTGGTTTGTGACCACAACTGCCACATTGTATGCTTCTGACAGTCTAATTAATTTGTGGAGGTACTGGTTTAGTTTTTGTTGCCGTTCAGCCAAGGTTTCGCGGCCAACATATTCTCCTCTGAAGTGGCTTATCATGCTGTCCACGACAACGAGTTTGATGTTGTTCTCTGGGCAAAGGGTAAACAGCCTGTCGATCAAGAGGCACTGATGGCTGCTGTTGTAGGCTCTTGCCACGAAAATGTTATCTGCGATCTTTTGTGGGTCAAGTCCGTTTAATGTGGCAATTTGGTAAACTCGTTCAGGCATAAATGTTCCCTCCGTGTCGATGAAGGCAACATTTCCCCCTAAGCCTCCTTGTTCAGGCGGCAGTTGAGCCATGACAGAAAGCATAAGGCAAAGCTGCGTTTTTCCCGAGCCGAATTCTCCAATCAGCTCCGTTAGTGCTTGTGTTTCTATTCCTCCACCAAGCGCTTCGTCGAGCTTTTTGCTTCCCGTGGTGCACTTCTTCATCGCTTGCCTTTTTTCATAAAACTCCTGCGCCGTTTTGAAGTCGGTTGCAACCATCTGCCGGGCGGCTTCCTGAATCTTCAAGATCGTGTTAAAGCCTATATTCGTTTTTTCCATAATTTCGCGTGGTGGAGTGACGGCGATTGCCTCTATGGTTGTGTATCCTGAGGTTCTCAATTTGGCAGCTGTGGTTGAGCCTACGCCGTTTAGGGATTCAAGGTCGTCTGACATCAATCATACACCCACTCAACATCGTTAGACGAGATTGTCTCCCAACATTTGTGGCATATTGGAAGACGGTTACCTTTGTACATGATATACAACGAAATATCCGTGTTTAAGCATTTACCGTTCCACGGGTTTAAGCATGTTTCCACTTTATAGTCTTGCTTTAAAGAAGAGGCCATTTTAACTGTGGAATCTTGCATCAGATCACGAGGTTTCTTTATCAACGAGATTGTCACCCTCATCCGGCTTAAAGTTTTCATCGGTTAATATTTAAGTCCTCAGTGAAGGGAGGGGGAGGGGGTATATAAAGCACGAAAATGTTTTTAGTGGGAGATTTGATGGCTGCCTTTGACGAGTTTAATTTTTTGGAAAAGTTCTGTGATTTGTTTGACTACTTCGTTTTCGAGGTTAATTTGGTAGGTTTTTGGCGTGTAGCCGTATTCTTTTATCCATCCAATCTTGATTAGGACTCTAAGCTGGCTTTCCACGGACGGGGTTCGTATTCCCGTTGCCTTGACTAGAGCGTACTTTGTGAAGGCCTCGTTTGGGTTAAGCGCCATCTGTAATAAGATGCGGAATTTGCTTCCGCCGCCGAAGCCCTTTTCCAGTTCTTCCCAGATTGCTCGTTGCGTGTCTCTCATCTTATTTTCCGTCTTAGCTGCTGCGTTAGGTTGTTAAGGAACTTTTCGAGGTCAGTAACAGAGGCGCCTGTGATTCCTAGCTCGGTTAAGGATTTCATTTCGACTATTCCGCGGTAGACAAGGTCTTGAACGGTTTCTTCGAACTTTTCAACTGGCTCGATGTCCAGTTCTTCGCAGGCTAGCTCGTAAGTCTTCCTTAGGTCTCTAAGCCCAACATAGGCAGATTTACCTGCTCGGAGGCTTCGTACCAGTGCTAAGAGAACAAGCCGCCCATTCTCGTTGAGGTTCATTATGTCTTCAGAAGTTATCGTGGGATTCGTTTCTCCGTAGACCTTTCTAACGTGGTCAGGAAGAACCCGGTTAAGCCCTTGGCTTTCAGCCAAGTTGCCAGAATAATAAAGCAAGTCAAGTCCGACGCGTATGTCGCCATTTACAGGCGGATTGGCGGTGATGTCACTTACGAGGTCTAGTGTTTCTTCATCCAAGGCGCCGGGGCGAAAGGCTTCTTCAACGCGGTCCTCAAGTATCTCTTTGACCTGCGTGCTTGTGTACCTTGGGAACTCAATGACGCCTACTCCGAGGGTGGATCCTTCTCCAGGTTCCAGGCGTTCGTGCCATTTCAGCGATCTTGCGATGAAGATTTCGCCGACAATGTGGGAGGGTTCACCTGGGCTTAATTCGGTTGTCCGCGTAAGATCGTAAATCACGTGCTCCTTTGGGTTAATCTGGACAAAATAGTCGATCTCATCAAACGTTGCCAAGAGAAACGTGTTTTCAGTTCTCAAGTATTCGACAAGCTGTCTAATCATCTCCTCGGGGCTTAGGCTTCTCGTCGAAATTTTAGGTGTTACCTTTCTAACGAGGTTGCTGAAGAGAACGTACCTTGTTGCCCCGTCGACCTTGCAGTTGATGTAAACATGTCTCAGGTTGATTCCTTCGTTCTTCGCCTTCTCTGAAAGCTGTTCACCAAATCTTACCGCTGTGCAAGTTTTTCCTGTTCCCGTGTCGCCGATTATTTGGATGAACCGCGGATAAGCGTTCTTCATGTTCTTAAGCATAGAACCATATACGCTGTGAAGGAGGGCTATCTGCTGGTCTCTGTGAGGAAGCCTCTTCGGAATGTAATGCGGCGAAAGCTTGTTCCTGTCCCTAAACACTAACCCGCTTGTCAAAGAAACCAACCTAACCTAGCTTAATATATTCGGAAACTAAACCTATAAAGATAACAATTACTACTTAACTAAAGGCAATAGCAATTATTTTTCTAAAGGGGTACGTTGACCCTACGTTTGGCAAATACTAGGAAAGCTTCTCGATCGGTTTGACGTTTGGAGCTGCTGTAATTGTTGGGGGTCTAGGCCCATCAGCTGGAGCTGCCCAACGTGTTGCGTTTTCAATTACCTTAAGGACTGTTGGGTGGTGGAAAATTGGGAACGACTCGTGTCCTGGTCTGAAGTAGAAGATTTTTCCTCTGCCCCTGTAGAAGCAGCAGCCACTTCTGAAGACTTCACCTCCTTGGAACCAGCTTATGAAAACCAGCTGGTCGGGAGCTGGAATGTCGAAGTATTCGCCGTACATTTCGGTGTGCTCAATCTCGAAGTAGTCGCTGAGACCAGACACGATTGGGTGACCTGGAGAAACAACCCACAACCGCTCTTTTTCGCCTGCTTCACGCCATCGTAGTCCGCAGCTGGTACCCATCAGCCGTCTAAAAATTTTTGAGTAGTGACCTGAATGAAGAACGATAAGCCCTGTGCCCCCGTCTGTTATGCGGCGGTAAACCTTCTCAACCACTGCGTCGCTTACCTTGTCGTGGGCCATGTGCCCCCACCAAATCAGCACATCAGTGTTGTTAAGAACCTCGTCTGTTAAGCCATGCTCAGGCATCTCCAAAGTTGCTGTTTTAACTTTGAATTCAGGTTTGCTGCTAAGGTATTTAGCTATGGCTCCGTGGATTCCTTCAGGATAGATTCTGGCTATTTCGGGACTTTTTTCGTGGAGAAACTCGTTCCAAACCGTAACTCGAATTGTTTTACTCATTTTTTTCACTTGACATTCAATAGATTTCAGCACAGAAATAACGTTTTCTATACGCTGGGTTTTGAAAAACGTGCAGAAAGCTTATAGAACAAAAGCTACAGATTGAATTTAGGTCTTCGTCGTAGGCGGGGTTAAGACTAAGATGGACGCTAAGGAAAACTTGTTAAGGGCCATTCACTTTGAAGATCCCGAGTACGTTCCAAGAACAAATGAAGATGTTTGCGTAAGTTTCCAATTAGAAGGAAACTTCAAAAATGAGACATGGACCGACAAGTGGGGCGTTCACTGGGTAACCATGAGGTCAGACATGGTTCCGTTCCCAAAAGGAAACCCGTTACCAAGTTTAGAACACCTGGACAATTTTGTCATCCCAGACCCAGACAGTTTGCAGCTCACTAAGGAGATCAAAAGCTTTTTGAACCAAGTGGATTTGGACAAGCACCTGGTTTTTGGCACCTTAACGTATTTCATGTTTGAAAGGGCATGGGCACTGATGGGCATGGAAAATTTTCTGAAGTCTTTATTCACTCACTCCAATGAGATGAAGCAGTTACTACGTAGGATTACGGATTTCAACATAAGAGTTTTTGAGCGGTACCTGGAACTTGGCGTTGACGGAGTGAATTTATCCGAGGATTTGGGGCATCAAAGGGGGCTGATGATTTCCCCAAAACTTTTCAGGGAATATTTTGTTCCAGAATATCAGCGGTGTTTTAGGCCTCTGGTTAAAGAAGGGAAGATAATCGATTTTCATTCATGCGGTCAAGTTCAAGACGTAGTTGAAGACTTGATAGATGTTGGAGTGACAATCCTCAATCCCGTTCAGTCGAGAGCCAACAGCCTAAGTTTACTAAAATGGAAATGCCACGACAAAACGGCTCTTAAAGGCGGCATAGATTCGCATTTCCTAATGTTAGGTTCAGTTACAGAAATAGAGAAAGAAGTAGAAAAAGTAATAGCAACTCTGGCTCCAGGCGGAGGCTACATAATAGGCCCAGACCAATCAATGCCATTTCCGCAAGAAAACATCGAAACACTTTGGAGAAAAGCCGCCTTATATGGCAGATACCCAATTAAGACGAATAAACCTAATATTGGATGATACGGAAGGTATAAATTTAGGATTTTCGTAGCATAGCCGTACACTGGAGTGTTGCATCGAAGTGGCTTACAAGTACATGGCTGAGGCTTGGAGGAAGCCTAAATCCTCGTACGTTGAAGAGGTCATGAAAGAAAGGATTATCTTCTGGCGTAAGGAGCCCTCGATTACAAGGGTTGACAAACCTACGCGCGTAGACAAGGCTCGCAGACTGGGATACAAGGACAAGGCGGGCTTCGTAGTTGTGCGTGTCCGCGTGAGAAAAAGTGGCTACCGAAAGCTGAGGCCAAGAATGGGCAGAAGACAAAAGAAGATGGGTGTAACCAAGATTAAAACTCCAAAAAACATGAGGCTTATCGCTGAGGAAAGAGCTGAGAAAAAGTTTCCAAATTTGGAGGTTCTTAACTCTTACTGGGTTTGGCAAGACGGACTCTACAAGTGGTACGAAGTTATCCTCGTAGACCGAACACTATTACCCGATCTAAATCTGGGAAAAGGCAAAGGAAGAGTCTATCGAGGCTTAACAAGCGCGGGGAAAAAAGTTCGTGGGCTGTTAGCTTAAAATCAGAAAATGTAAACCAAGGCAGCAACAACGCAACCGTAGCTGTCAGGCGGCACTTTAAGCGTCTCAATTCTGAATTTTATGTCGCCAAGTTTTAGGCCTCGAATTTTCGCCATTTCCCGAATTTTTTTATCCAGCTTCGCCTTGGTTGTTGCCTTGTCCATGTTTCCGCTGGCTTCAGCCACTACGCCATAACCGGTTTCAACGTCTTTTGTCCATGTTAGGCCAGCGCTGATTGTTTTTCCTTTTCCTTCAGCCTTTGACAACACGACGTATGTGATGGCGCCAACAGGCAGTTTCGTCGGTTCGGTTTCTTCGCAGTTTGGTGGAATAATTGAACTTACAGCGACCAAGTTGCATTGCTCTATGCCTGCTTCCTTCAACGCCATGTCGAAAGAGTTTAGGCTTGAAACCTTGCCGACCGCTTTGCCGCTGGTAACGAAGAAGGCTTTGGCGATCATCGATTTCACCATCTAAAGCGCATTAATAGAGGCTTCTAACCCAACGTCCTAAAGCGTGACGTCCTGTCATCCTTTTGTTTGTATTTCTTAATAAGCTTCTTGGCTGCGTTGGACGCATGTTGAAGTTCATCTTTGGCTGAGGGAACATCCATTTCTGAAAGCGCCAGCAACGTGTAAAAAAAGGGGAACCCATGCCATCTGCCATTGGAAATTCGAGTTTTTCTTATTTTGTCTATTCCTTTATCTAAAGTCTCAGGCCAGTTTCCAACCTTCGCAACTGTTAAGGTCCTGAGAAAGGCAATTGTGCAGTTGTAGCAACAGAAGGTTCCATCTACACTAAGGTTCACGATTTTTTCATAACCCCTCAAAGCCTTAACAGCAGCTGGATCTGAACTGCGGTTCCACAATACTACGGTTCTAAGGGCTTCCTCTCCTAGAATATGCCTAGAAAGGGCGGGTCTGCCTGAAAACCGTTCTCCTGTTAATGTTTGTAATCCTTCAGTCATGTCATTCTCTGTGGGTGCGAATAAGCCTCTATATGAATATTTTAGTCCCTGCCTTCCCAATATCCAGTTGAGTGCTGTTTGAGTCTCCTCCGCAGAGTTTTTCCTGAACCCCAGCCTTGTTTCTTCTTGACGGTAGACTGTTTCCTGAAGGGATTCCTGAATAAGCAGCGAAGCATCTTCTTTCATGTGTGACAACGTATGCACCGTACTATCTCATCCTTTATGTGCCTGCTTTATTAATTGTTTGCTTTTAGAACTATCTTTGTTATTGTCTAAATATCTCTAATTGATTACGCTTAAATTCTTTGTGAAAGGTATATTTGAAAGTGTGAAAAGTGTCTTCTTTGAAGATGCGTGAAGTCATTGGCGAAAAACGACATAGTTTGTGTGGATCTTAGCTTCCTTTCTCACGCGACGGAGGATCAAGCCAAGGTTTTGGCAGCTGCACGTAACGTTGTGCCTTCAGAACATGTTGAAGAAGTATCTTTCAACAAAAAAAATCTCAAAGGAGAGTACGGGAACCCCATTGTTTTCTATGAGGCCAAAATAAAAGATCCTAAGATCGCTGAGGCTATTCTCCGCAATATCGGGTCAAGCCTTTCATCTTTTGATAGAGAAACCCTGCTCAGGGAGCTTAGGCTTCGATTGACAAAGGGAAACCTTTACCTTAGACTCGATAAACAGGCAGCTTGTAAAGGCACTCTGAGGCTTTGTCTCGCTGACCCAATTCGGCTTCGGGTCAAGTTTCGAACATCTAAAATCGAGGAAATCACGGAGATAACTCGAAGGCTGGGAATGGTTCCATGAAGTTCTACATAGACCTGCATCTTTGTCTGCAAACAAGCAACTTTTTTCACGTTAACAGTATGGTGGAAAAAGCCGCCGCACTCGGATACAAAACAGTAGGAATCACAATTTCATCCAACGCAACCATAGAGGAAATCCAGAAGCTAAAGGAATTATGTAGCAGCTTCGGAGTGGATTTTGTGACAAGAATAGACCTAGCTCCGAAAAGTGTCGAAGAGCTGCTAAAGAATTTGCGGAACCTTAGGAGAAAAGCCGAAGTCATCTCCATCGAGTGCCTCTCAAAACAGGTTGCTAGGCAGGCTGCGAAGGACAGGAGGGTTGACCTAATCAGGTTTTCCTTAGTTAACCCAAAGAGACGGTTCTTCGATGTCGCTGAGGCTGAACTTGCTTCTGGATCTTCAGCTACGCTTGAGATTGACATGGCACCGCTATTAACGCTTCAAGGGTTCAGAAGGGTTGTTTTACTTTCTTCTCTACGTAGAGAGGTTCAAATTGCGAATAAAGCTCGCGTGCCTATAGTTTTGTCGAGTGGTGCTGATGAGCCGATTTTGTTGCGAGGAGCCGATGACTACTGTTCACTCGCCTATCTTTTTGGAATGGAACGCTTCGAGGCGAGAAAGGCTTTTTCAGAGAACCCTAAAGCTATTGTTGAACGAAACAGGAGGAAACTCAGCATAGACTTCGTTGCTCCTGGGGTCCATGTTGTTAGGAGAGGAAAAAGTTGACCAAGTATGTGAGACGCCGTTACATTGCTGCAAAGATTGATGGTAACAAGGAGTTCAATGAAAAAGAAGCCTTCGGCGCTGTTTGGAATAGCCTAACGAGACTTTTCGGTGAGTACGGAGCCAGCCTAGCAGAGTTGTCCCTTGTCGAGTATAACGAGGAAAGAAGACAAGTCATTTTCCGTTGTTCACATAAAGCCTTAGATATGGTTAAGGCATCAATAGTTGCTATAATAGAGGTTGCTAACGAAAAGGCTTGTATCCGAGTTATCAGAGTCTCAGGAACCCTAAAATCTCTCAGAACAAAAATGGCAAATCTGCCATAAAAATAAGGTTCAATAGAATCAAGAAATATTTGTCTAAATATGTTTTTACAGAAAAATTTACATGGATGATTTTCTTAATAATAGAGCACATTTTGTTTTGGGGGCGTCATTAGTGAAGTACCGGAAATTTGGCAAACTCGGCTTTAAGGTTTCAGTCTTGGGATTTGGGGCAATGAGGCTTCCTGTGGTTGGTTCGGACCATTCTAATGTTAACGAACCGAATGCTATTGAGATGATAAGGTACGCCGTCGACCACGGAGTGAACTATATTGACACAGCCTATGGCTACCACGGTGGGAAAAGCGAGGTTGTCGTGGGCAAAGCTCTCATAGATGGGTATCGGGAAAAAGTTAAACTTGCAACCAAGATGCCAACGTGGGCTGTCAACTCCCAAGATGACATGGACAGAATTCTCAACGAGCAGCTAAGCAGGTTGCAGACTGACCACGTGGACGTATATCTTCTACACGGGCTTGGAAAAGAAAGATGGGATAAAATGAAAAGCCTGAATGTGCTTGAGTGGGGTGAGAATGCAGTTGCAGACGGAAGAATTCGAGGTTTAGGATTCAGCTTCCACGACGAATTCGAGGTTCTTAAGGAAATCATAGATAGCTACGACAAGTGGGTAATGTGCCAAATTCTTTATAACTACGTGGACCAAGACAGACAAGCTGGAACCAGAGGCCTAAAATACGCAGCCTCCAAAGGCTTAGCAGTTGTCATCATGGAGCCAATAGGGGGAGGAGCATTAGCCGTCACGCCGCCAAAAGAAATTCAAGTCATCTGGGATGAAGCGAAAACAAAACGGTCACAAGCAGAATGGGCTCTTCAATGGGTTTGGAACCATCCTGAGGTCACTGTCGCCCTAAGCGGAATGAGCACGATGCAGCAGGTTGTCGAAAACATTAGAAGCGCTAACCGATCAGGACCTGGAAAACTAACCAAACAGGAGCTGCAAATAATCGAGAGAGTCCGGCAGAAATACGCGGAGTACGGCTTTATCGGATGCACAAGTTGCAGGTACTGTATGCCTTGCCCAAACGGCGTGGCTATACCAGAAACCTTCGCATTGTTCAATCTTCATTTCACGAAGCGTGGAGACAGAAACGCAGAGCAGGAAGTCGCAAACAAATACATGGAAACAGTAGGCAAAGAAAAAGGTGTTAAAAACTGTAAAAAATGCGGAAGATGCGAGGAACTTTGCCCACAGCACCTTCCGATCCGCAACTTACTTGCAAGAGCAGAATGGATCTTCGAAAGACCACATCAATGACCTACTAAAAACAGCAATCAAAACATCTCAACGCATAATTCCAAGATTTCACGACATCATAGATTACGTCGTAACTACACCAGACCAGAAACGAAAAGTTCCAACGCTTTTGCGGATACCAAATTCCACAGTTTCACATTGATTCCACAGAGCCTATATAAAAAGTTCCTGAAGCGCACTGAAGCTAAAAGAAACCGCTGTTTCTCGGATGTGCCTAAATAGAATCTTGTTGAGTCCTTGGCTAGATTTTTCTGCTCATTATGTATGCGTCTTCCCCGTCTGAGTAATAACCCTTAATGGTTCGTTCAATCTCAAATCCAGTTCTCCTATAAAGGTTCAGAGCCGCGGTGTTACTTACTCTAACTTCTAGAAAACAGCTTTTAGCATCGTAAGATGTAGACATCGCTTTCAAAGCCTCCTTTATTAAGGCTTGCCCAATGCCGAGGTTTCTGCTTTCAGGAAGTACAGCGATTGAGATTATGTGACCCTTTTTTACGATGCTGAACGGTCTGAGACTCATGCCTGACAAGCCGCTTTCAATTCTACACATGATGTAACCAACAACTACGCCGTCTTTTTCAGCCACAATGAACGTTTCAGGAAACCTTTCGTAAAGGTCAATAAAGAACCCGTTGGAATAATTTTCAGGTAAACAAATCTGGTTAATGTAAACAACCTGATGCAAGTCTTTAGGCTCAAACTTTCGAAGCACAAACTCAGCTGACAAGCAGACCCAGCTTCAACAAGTTATTTCCGAAAAAAAGGGAACCATGAAAGATTTATCTTTTTCTCAAACTCCTTCAATCTCTGCTATACCACAACATGTGGCACACTCTTAAATTGAGGAGTTAGAGTGTGCTTGTATGAAGAAGCCTCGAGACATTGGGAAGCTGAAGTGTTGGTGCATGAGAAGAAGAGGGGAGGGTGTGCCTGTAAGCGAGATATGCGCCGCAGCTCAGATACCTAGAAGAACCTTCTACAACTGGTTGAACCAGTATCAGAAAGGTGGGTTGGAAGGGCTTAAGCCAAGATCCAGAGCACCTCACATGGTTCATAGAACAAGCCCAGAAATAATCGAGAATGTCGTGGCTTTGAGAAGGGAGAAAGGGTGGGGTCCGCAAGTGATAGCCGGATATTTGGGGACGAAAGGCGTTAAGGTTGGATCAACAACTGTCTACCGTATACTTTGCCGCGAAGGACTCAATCATCCCCTAGAAAAGCCTAGAATCAAGCGAACCTATAGGAGATGGGAGCGGGATCACCCCAACAGCCTCTGGCAATGCGACCTAAAGATGTTAGGCGGCGAATGGCTTATCACCATCTTGGATGACCACAGCCGCTACGTCACAGGTTCCGAAATCTTCAATGAAGGAACCGCTGAAAACGTGATATGGCTGCTCGACCAAGCTGTCCATGAATATTCGAAGCCGAGAGAGAATCTTACGGATCATGGAAGCCAATTCTACAGTGTCAGACATGGAGAATCATCCTTCACACAGTTCTGCTCGGAGAACGGCATAACTCATATCCTAGGAGGAATCGGCAAACCCACCACACTAGGCAAGATTGAAAGATGGTTCCGAACCTACGACCTAGAACACGCCAGATTCCAGTTCCACTGGAAATTCATCAAATACTACAACTATGAAAGGCCACACATGAGCCTAAACTATAAAACACCCGCAGAAATATACTTCAGAAATGTGCCAAATGTTATGGTATAACACACAAACTCCTTCAATCCGTAGTCTTAATAAAAGGCACAGTCAAGTTTCCATTTGGAACAAACAATACTTTCCCGTTTTTCCCAGCAACGTCAGAAGCGTAACGGTAAGCCTCGTTAACTGTCCTCGCGCTTTTAACGCCATGAACTTCGGCGAAAAGGTAGTCAGGTACAACTGAGACTAGGAACAATTTAGTGGTTTGAAAACCTGAAAGTAAACGGTAAGCCATCAACCTGCCTACGCTAAAGTTTCTTTTAATATCCTTCTCCAGAACCTTAGGATCATCGTACTTCGACAGTGCTGCGACGAAATCGGTGTTTCCAAGCCCATAAATGCACTCAGCTACCAAAACTACTGGCTTTCCTCTCTTGCATAAATTCCAAGCCACGTCTAAACATCGGCAGGCCTCAAAAAAGCTAGCGTCAAAAGGAAACCCGCCTGGACTCAGATAAACAATGTCAGCTCTATTATCAACGTGGACTCTGCAAATTTTTTCGGCAAGCTTAACAGCTTCTCTAAACGAATCTTCAATGTTCCCTGCGAAGGCTTTAACAACCTCAAACGCGCTGTTTCTGACGATGCCCAAACTGAAGTCTACTCTAACAAGCCTTGCAGCCTCAACAGCTTCTTCATAAACGGGATTTCCATCCACAGTTCCACGTTCAGCCTTGCCATCTAAAGCGAAAATGAAACTGCTTCGAACTGTTTCAATGTTTGACACGCCCGGTAAGATTAGATCTGCACTGCCGCTGTAGCCAACGAACGGGTGGGGCTCAACAACTCCAGCAACAACCTTTACGTCAGCTTTAGCGAAGGCTTTGTTTACAAGAACCTCTGTTCCACGAGAGGTTCGGCCGAAATGTACGTGTTCAGTCTCCTCTGGATTGTGACTGACAATCTTTACTCTTGACGAAAGACCGTCTCCAAGGGTTGGCATCTGCTGCCAAGCTGGAAAGTCACGGAAAGGGTCGTATGCTAGAATTACCGTTATGTTTTCGTCTTTCACCCCAGCAAAGCCTAGTTCATTCAGCAAAGACGAAACTATCATCTGATTAGTCGAGGTGTCAGAGTCTCTGAGAACCAAAGCCACCTTGCTTTCAGGCTTAGCAATCTCGGCCAGACGCTTAGTTCCCATAGGATTAGCCAAAGACGAATCGATTTCTAATTGAGGATTCTTCGCTGGTTCAGCGTCATTTAGCTCTATGGTTCTAAGCAAATTCTGTGCTGGAACTCTTACACAAACCTCAGTTTTTCCGTAGGGCAGCCAAACCTCAACCAAAACCTATTCACTCCTGCCGATGGCTATGTGTTCTACCAGAACCCATTTAAACGTAACGAACGTTGGCTAAAAAACTTGGGAATTACATTGGGGCTCCTTAAAAAACCTGCCTATTTTCTCAGCTAACAAAACTGAAGCAGTCTTCTGCGCCTCCTCTGTCTGGGCTCCAATGTGCGGCGTACACACAACGTTTGGCAACCGCACAAGTTCGAGGTTCACAGGCGGCTCAGAGCAGAAAACATCTAAGCCTGCGCCGCCAAGTTTTCCAGACTTTAGAGCTTCCAGCAGTGCATTTTCATCTATGATGTTTCCTCTGGAAGTGTTGATTAGAATTGCACCCTTTTTCATGATTCTGAATTCTTCTGTGCCAATCATGTTTGAGGTTTGCTCAGTAAGTGGAACATGAACTGAAACTATGTCGCTTCTCATAAGCAACTCTTTTAACGGAACAAACTCTGCATCAAGCAAGTCAAGTAGTTCTCGGCTTGGAGGAGTACGTTTCGTAACAAGAATCTTCATCCCTAAGGCCTTAGCAATCTTTGCAACCTTGGTTCCAATGTTCCCAAGCCCAATTAAGCCCAAGGTTTTACCCTTAAGCAGTGAGCCTTCCAGCTCCTTCTTCGCCCATTTGCCTTCCTTCATGGAATGGTCAGCATACGAAATTTTCCTTGCGAGGGTCAACATCAACCCAACGGTCAACTCAGCCACAGAGTCAGCTGGAGCCTCAGGAGTGTTCAAAACTGCTATACTGCGCTTCTTTGCGGCTTCTAAGTCTATGTTGTCAACGCCAGTTCCAACTCGACCAATGACCTTTAGTCGGCTTCCTTTCTCTATTAGCTGTCCTGTCACTTTAGTTCGGCTTCTAACTACAATGGCATCGTAGTCTTTGATGACCCTTTCCAGCTCAGACTGCTCAATTGAGGGTTGGACATCAACCAAAAACCCGTACTGCCTAAGCCTCTTAACGCCCTCAACGTCGACAGAGTCACAGACAAGAATCTTGACAGGCATCTCTTCTCTCTCAAGCTCGATGTTTCCAAATCATCTATTATTTTTCTCTTATAGCCTTTATTGTTCAACTCTACGCAATCAGCGCAACAACACACAGGCAGAGATTGAGAAATAATAATATATCATCGCCTGATGTTAAATGTTTCATGAGATCGGAAATGTTAAGGTTTGGGATAGACCTAACGATTTGGCCTTGGGAATACCGGTCTTTTGACGAATTTTTAGAGTTTGCTCAACTCGCTGAAAAATTTTGTCTTGACTCAGTGTGGATGTCAGATCATCTTATGTACACGGTTCCACACAAGGGGTCGCTGGAGGTGTTCTCTTCATTGTCAGCTGTAGCTGCGAGAACCAAAAAAATCATTGTGGGAACAAAGGTCGTCTGCGCACCTTTTCGGCATCCCGCGCTTCTCGCAAAAGCAGGCGTAACCCTAGACATAATTTCTGGCGGCCGCTTTGTGTTGGGAGTCGGCGCAGGCTGGTTCAAAACAGAGTTCGATGCCTACGGCTTTCCCTTTGACAAAAAAGTAAGCGTGACACGTGAAACTATTGAGATAGTTAAGATGCTTTGGGAAAAGGACGCAGTGAACTACAACGGAGAATTCTTCAAGATAAAGGACGCTTCTTGTCTGCCTAAGCCTCTGCAGAAGCCTCATCCACCAATATGGATTGGCAGCTCAGGTCCACGTATGCTTAAGTTAACTGCTGAGCTTGGAGACGGGTGGGTAATACCTAACCCTACTGTGGAAGAGTTTAGACAAAAACTGGAAACGATAAGGAAGCATGCTCAGAGGATGGGCAGAGACAGTGAAGGCATTGAGGATGCATGCTATGTGTATGCAAGTTTGGCAACTGAATCTAGAGATGCTTGGAAAACCGCTGAAGAACACATTTTGCCTGAAAGAAGGCGTGCAATCAATCCTGACTTGACTTTGGAGCAGCTCGGAGAAATCTGTTTTATCGGAAATCCAGATGAATGGATAGAAAGAATCGAGGAATACGCTAAGGCAGGCGCTGACCACATAATCGTGAAAATCGTCCCGACAAACCATGAAATACTAAGGCTCTACGCAGAAAAAGTAGTTCCGTATTTTAGAAACAAAGAATGACCTCAAATGGCATCCTATAGTTAACGGTTAGATTTTGCTGACAACTTTTCCCTTGACCTTTTTAATAGTTCCAAGTATCCACGTGCAACTTTAAGGTCCTCCAAGGCTTCTTCAGCTTCGCACATAGGCTTCATTTCTCCTTTTATGGCTTTAACAAAATTCATGGATTGCTGTCTCATCGCGTGTATCCAAGGAAGCTGCGGAACAATGGTTTGAGGCACAACGTGTCCTCTTGGGTCGCGGAAAATCTCCACTTTTCCTGGGCGGTTGTATGCGAGAGGGGCGGGAAGCCTTAGATTTATCCATCCGTGCTCAAAGCATACAAGTGCGGATTCCTGCCAGTCAAGCGTAGTGGAATAAGGCGACATTTCGATGACTCCTGTCACGTTGTCTTTGCTTCTAGCGACCAATAGTACACCAGAAGGATCAGCGTACTCGACATGGTATGGTTCTCCGAAGAGATGCCTTAGCAGGTTGATTTGGTGAATATAGTAATTTACGAGGCTTAAGTATTCCTTGTAAGTTTCTTCATCCATGTCGCTTGCTGGAGGGTCGCATTCAAGCTGCACAACCTCGTCGCTTCGAATAAGGTCCACAAAACCATTCTGAACCCAATCTCCAGGCGGCATCAAAATTCGTACATAACGCATCTTGCCAAGCTCACCTGACCGTTTTAGCTTATCAACTTCACTTTTAACGTACATCGTAGCAGGGTCGCTTCGCTTGTGATAGCCAACCATAAGCCACGTACCACTTTTCTTGACAGCTTGAACAATTTTTTCTCCAACCTCAATTGAGCTGGCAAGAGGCTTCTCTATGAAAACAGGCACACCAGCCTCAAGCAATTCAGGAACAAGTAAGCCATGCTGCGTGAACTGCTGAACCGCAACGATGCCGTCAAGCCTCTCCGCTGCCAACATCTCCCTATGGTCTCTATAGACATTTGGAACACTGTACCTAGCAGCCACCCTCCTTGCCAGCTTAGGACGCAGCTCAGCAATAGCAATAACCTCGCAGTCTGTTAAAGTAACATAGTTTTTAAGGTGCGCACACTGCCCCATTGTGCCAACGCCAACAAACCCTATTCTGACCTTATCCAATCTTAATCACCCACTCCTAATATTCGTTGATAGAATTTATTTCTAGTCACCTAAAAATCTGTAATAAAAACCGAAATCACCTTAGAAGACCGAGAAATTTCAAATCTTTTTGAACACTGTTGGAGCCTCGGGCGGGATTTGAACCCGCGATCCACGGCTTACGAGGCCGTTGCTCTAGCCACTGAGCCACCGAGGCAGACAGGCGCATAATTGATGTTTTCAGAGGTCCTCATGAACCTTTTGTCGCTTTTATATTTAACAGTTTTTTTTATATGAAATTCAACTTATTCAGTGTGAAGGTTCTTTAATGGTGAAAACAGTTATCCATAGAACGGAGGGGAATTTGTGAGAAAGGTCAGTGAGCTCGGAGAAAGAAAGGTTATCCAGACCATCATAGGTTGCTTGGAAACGATGCCTAAGATGCCTATTCCATTCGGCGATGACGCTTCAGCAGTTAAAATCAGCAAAACAGCACTGGCTGTTGTAAAGACGGACATGCTTGTTGGAAAAACAGACGTTCCTCCCGGCATGAGCCTAAGGCAGGCAGCAAGAAAAGCTGTTGTCATGAACGTAAGCGACTTCGCAGCTAAAGGCGTCAAACCCTTAGCTGCACTAGTTTCTCTTGGTCTGCCCATAACTTTTGACGAAGAAAATTTAAGGCAAATCGGTTTAGGCCTAAATGAAGGTGCGAGGGAATACGGAGCCTACATAATCGGCGGAGACACAGGTGAAGCCTCAGACCTCATAATAAGCTGCTCACTCATTGGAATCTGCAAAAAACAGATTTTGATAAGAAGAAGCACAGCCCAACTAGGAGACATAGTTGCAGTTACGGGAGAGTTCGGAAAAACAGCTGCAGGGCTAAAGATCCTTCTTGACAGATTGGATGTTCCAGAGGAAATTCGGAAGCCGTTAACTGAGGCTGTTTTCTGGCCGAAGGCGCGGCTTAAAGAAGGAGTCGTATTAGCTGAGGCAGGATTCTTGTCTTCTTCAATTGACTCCAGCGATGGCCTAGCGTGGAGCCTTCACGAACTTTCGATTGCCAGCGACGTCGGGTTCACAATTGACTTTGTGCCCTTAGCAGCAGAAGCCATAGAGTTCGCTAGGTTTTTTAATCTTGATCCGCTTAATCTTGGGCTTTACGGCGGCGAAGAATACGAGCTAGTTGTCACAGTCAAACGTAAGTTTTGGGATAACGCGAAAAAAGCCATGGAGAATCTTGGTAGCCGACTAATTAAAATTGGCGAAGTTACTGAGGAAAAAAGGCTCATAGTCAAAAATGGCGTAGAGATTATGCCAATAGAGCCTAAGGGCTGGGAACACTTCAAAAGTTAAGTTTTTGTCCACAGAAAAATTATAGCATAGAAACTTTTTGGTTCACCAAACTGTTTTTACGATTACTTCTGCAGTTCATTCAAGATTTCGATTATCTCTGAAAGTCGGGTTATCTCGTGCATTGCCTTTGCCTTCGGCTTTATAGGCTCTTCAATAGCTGAGTCTCCTTGTCTTATTCTGACTGTGACGATTCCAGCTTCGTTGGCGCACTGGATTTCCTTGTTCGGTCGGCTGCTTACATAAACAGCTTCTTGAGGCTTTGCCTCCAAGTTCTCAAGGCACTTCGCGAAAAGTTTTACGTGCAAAACATCTGTTTTCAAGTCTTCAGTTATGACAACGGAGTGAAACAAGTGATGAACACCAAGTTGAATAAGTTTCTGCCACTGTTTTACTGATCTTCCGTCTGAAACCACGCCTAGCCTATATTTCTGGTCTCTAAGCTTGACCAAAGTTGGAATCGTGTCTGGAAATGGTTTCAAGTAAACGTCGCTTGTTTCTCGGTAAGCAACCACTCCTGCTGCGATGACAGCTGGGTTCCACCTTAACCCTAAACGTTCAAGCAAGCTGTCGAAATGTTTCGTATAGTGTGGTCCATATTTAGCCACAATCTCTTCGAGAGTCTTATAACCCGTTTCCAAATCTATGGGAAGACCAGCCTCAATCATAGCTCTAACAGCGTTAAGCCTCGTCATCCTCATCTGCAGAGACGAATCGTACAATGTGTCCTCAATATCGAAAATTACAGCTTTTATTTTCATTTCTACTTTACCACCTTTGTCAATTTTTCAGGTATATCAGGATTCAACCCTCTCAACACGGAATCATAATACGCAAACAATTGAATGGGAACCACGTACACGAGTGGTGAAAAAACTTCAGGCAAACCACTTGGCACCAAAACAACATCGTCTGCTGCCTCGTAAAGACCGGCGCAACTAACGTTCTTTTCTGTTATTAGAACAACTGGGGCGCCAAAGCTTCTGAGACTTCTACAAAGTTCAAGTTCAGTTTCCAGCTCATTTGGAGAAACAAGCATAATTACTAAGGTTCTTTCATCAACAAGCCTCATTGGACCATGCAGGAACTCTCTTGTCGCAAATCCTTCTGCAAAGACCATACATGTCTCCTTGAGCTTCAAAGCCGCCTCCAGCGCTGTCGCATAGTTCGGTCCGCTGCCTAAGATGAAAATAACGTTTTTTTGTTTGTACTTTTCAGCCAATTTATGGATTTGGAGGCTCAAGGACTCTAATGTTTGGTTAATGAGTTGAGGAGCAGAAAACAGTTCATTTCTTGTTCGGGCTAGCATGTCCACGCTAAGATTTTCCTCAGCAAGCTCCACAGCGAACATAAAAATCGACATGAGTTGCGAAACATAAGTCTTTGTGGCTGGAACAGCCTTCTCTTTGCCAGATCTCGGAATAAGCTGATACTTCGACATTTTTGCAAGCGTGCTTCCTTTCGTGTTTGTTATAGCCAGCAGCGTCATTCCACGGCTAACAGCAACCTTAGCAGCTTCGATGATGTCTGAGCTTTCACCTGACTGCGAGATGGCAATCATCAAAACCTTTTTCCGCACTTTAGGAGGAACCCAACGCTGAAATTCTGAAGCTGGAAGAATACTTGTTGAAAAGTTTGTAAGCTTCAATAGCGCGTACTGGCTAGCCAGCCCAGCGTGGTAACTGGTTCCGCTGCCAGTAATGTAGAACATTTCGTATCCTTCTGATTTGACTGCCTGAGCGATTTTTCGCACAGTTTTCGTCTCGGTTTTTATTGTAGCCTCTAGAACTTTAGGCTCTTCCAGTATCTCTCTTAACATGTAGTGCTGCAGTTTTTTCATCGGTGCAACTGATTTTGTGGAGACCTGCAAATCGTCAACACTACGCGTAGTAAATTAGTTCTTCCCGTTCTAGCCGCCTATGTAGCTTATCTACAGCTTTGTAGACGTCCTCCTCTTTTTTGGCACCTGTGCAAACCAGTTTGCCGCTGGCGAAAAGCAAAATCACAACTTTCGGTTCGTCCATACGGAAAATTAAGCCTGGAAACTGTTCAGGCTCATACATGGTTTTCCCGAGCGTGAACGCGGATTTCTCAAGGTCAATCATACCGCCGAGGTTGGCGGAGGCAACTATGTTTTGGATTTTAAGTTCAGGCTTGCTGATGATGACGATTCCATTTTTCTTAAGTTCCCTAATGACCTTCATCACTGCACCTCTTGCTTCCTTCTCAGACTTTGCTCCAGTACAAACCATCTTGCCTGAGTTGAAAATGAGAGTGGCAGTTTTCGGTCTCTTAAGCCTAAAAACTAAGCCGGGGAATTGTTCAGGTCGATACTCAACACCTGGATAACTTTTTACAACTGCTTTTAAATCAATTTTCTGATTAAGAGTTGCAGAGGCAACCACGTTTTCAATTTTAACTTTAGCTTGAATTTGTGGCATTTCGTCACCTTCAAATATAAAAGCTTTGCTGTTTCAACTAGTTCTTTATAAAGGAATTTATTAGGAGCCATTTATACTTAATGGTTACTTAGCTGTTTCCACGCCTTTTTCAGGCTGTTCTAGCCTTGAAGTCTCTTTTGTTTCTTCTTTTGAACCTGTAAGCTCAAGATAAACCAATAGCATAAGCAAAATTATGATGAGAAAATGTCTAATAGAAAGGACGAATATGCCCATGTTTACCATAGGTTCGTCAAATTTACTTAAGATTCCCCCTATGTACGGGATCGAAAAAATCACCTTGCCTATAACGTAGCTTTCTGGGCAACCCGCGACATTGTAGGTTCCTCCCCTAGGGAACCCATACCACGACCAATCGTCAACTAGGGAATTGGCGTCTCCCTTGGTCACGATGTACCATATGCCGTTAGCTTGGTATTTGTCTACCGCCCTATGAACAATAGGTATGCCGTCGTAGTCTCTAGGGTCGTGGTAAATAATTATGTCACCGTCGCCAGCATGGGCGTACAAAGATTCACCAGTTACTCCACCTTGAATGATTAACAGGTCTCCGACATTCAATGTTGGCTCCATGCTTCCTGATATTGGAGTGTGAAGAGGAGTTGAAGTCTTCAGAACCAACATTAAGATGCCTTGTAAGACGAAGTTAGCTACCAAAAGAAGGGTAAGAAGCAAAAGTAAAGCAACTAGACCATTTTTCCTCAGTTCCTTGATTTTCTGAAACAGACCGATTTTTTTAGGTGGTGCCTTCAATCAGCCAAGGCTCCAACGCGTTTTTTGCCTATTGCTTAATGGAAACGTTAGGGAATTATCGTTCACTCCTTCTTAAACGTCTTACGTAGAAAAAAGATTTAATACCATTTTCATTTTTTATCCTCATTTTCCGTTGAGCTGGACTCTGGCAATGCTGCCTTTCGAGCGTACGTGATATAACCCGTGTGTCCAGTCATCAATGTTTCAGGTCTTGTCTTCCCTCTAATTGCCTGTATCCCCCTCAGAAGACACTCAACAGTCTCAATGTCCACAAACCCCGTTTCTTCCAGCGCCTCAACTGTTTTAACCACTTGATCCATTGTGGGACTGAAAGAAACAAGCGAGCCGCTTCCTTTCAGTGCATCATATGCGTGTTGAACGGCAAGCCAAGGTGTTGCAAGATCCAAAACAACGGAGTCCACGCATTTTTCTTGAATTCCCCGAGTTACATCTTGGTTCTTGATTTCGACGTATTCAGCCACCCCTGCTTTTTCCAAGTTTTTTTTCGCTGTTTGGATGAATTCAGGTCTGATTTCGTAACTGTAAACGCGTCCTGAAGGCTTCACGTAGCTTGCCAATGCAGTTGTTAAGGCTCCTGTTCCTGTTCCAGCTTCAACAACTTGGCTTCCTGGCTGAATGCCGCTGAACATGACAATTAAGGCGATGTCTTTTGGGTAAATTATCTGGGTTCGTCTTGCCATCTTGAAAACGTAGTCTCTGATGTTTGGCTTGAGTGCGATGAATTCTGTGCCTAAACTGCTCTTAATCCTTGAGCCGTATTCCTTACCTACAAGGTCGTCGAGATGAATGAAGCCCCTGTGTGTGTGAAGGTCTTTGTTTTTTTCAATCTTAACTAAGTAGCTTCTTCGCCTGTCCAAAAATAGGAGGACATTACTTTCCTTATGTATTATTTCTTCCAAAGGATGGCTCCTGCGTAAAGTTACGCTTAACTAATGTTGAACAACGCCATTTGTTAAGGGTTATGGTTTCCAAAAATGGAAAATACTAAATCCACAAATCAAGTTTCAATAAAAGATCAATTTCCCTACATTACACTTTTACAAACAGGAATCATATCCTGTACGCTTTTCCTTTTTCAATAATCACCGTTCTCTTTTTGGCTTTCTTGAAAAACGCGGGGTTCTCTGTGTGGACTGGAAAAACGATCTTAGGATTAATCTGTTCAATCATTTCTATTAACTCGGTTCTGTGCATGTGTCCGGATGCGTGGAGCTGATGGAACTTTATTTTAAAATGGTCAAGCCAGTTGTGCATGACTTGGTCTTCTATGTCTTCCTCGCTAAAAGGTTCGCTCATGCTGTGTATGAAGTGGCTTCCCGCGTCGGGTTTGATGTCTATGAGTTCACAGAACTGGTAGAAATCAAGGTCCATTACCAGCTCATCTTGGTTTTCGTGAACATCGTCCGCTGTAACCATCTTATTCATGAAGGGTCTTTCCCAAACGAAGTAGTCTTCTTCACAGTAAGTTCCAGTCTTCTTTCTCTTAAAATAGACTAGAATGTTTCTGTCCTGTAGAGGATTGGGAAAACTCAAGTGTTCATCCTCAACAAGCTTAGTCAGCAAATAGGCTAACCGTGGAAAAACGACGATTTTTCTTCCGTTCTGTTTTGCAACTTCGTATATGGTTCTAAACCTGTCCATATCTCTTCCATGATGTGCTACAAAAACAATCTTGTTTGTGCCTGAAACGATTTCGTTACCCTTTTCTTTAACTTCAGACTCTGAATAGTTAAGCCTTGTTTTTTTCTCAACAACCCTCGTTCCCTCAGTTATCAAAGCAACTGGCTTACTTTCAAAAGCCTTTTCCACGAATTCTTCAGTCATCTCCTTTTTGGGACCGTGGGCTCTTAAGTCTCCAGTATAAACGATTTTTCCTTTCGAGGTGTGAATGATAAAGCCGTAGGCTCCTGGCACCGAGTGATCAACGTGAATCGGTTCAATCTCTAGCTGATCCATCTTCAAAGTGTCTCCTGTCCTAAATGTCGTGTAAGGATGTTCTCCAAGAGATACGGAAGAGGTATCCTCCATAGTTTCGAGAAAAAATTTTGTTCCTGAACCGCAAAAAACTGGAATTTTCTCGTCAACAAACACAATGTGCGCCACATGATCAAAATGCGCATGCGAAAGACAAACCGCGTCAAACCTTGGTTCAGAATACCGAAGATCTGTGTATTCCAACTGTCTCTTGCTGTAAAGCCCTTTGACTTTAGGTAAAAGGTCAAACTCGAAGTAATCCTTTAAACCACAAATCCATCTTGGCACCAACGAACTTGTAAAGAAATCTCTTCCCATCGTGAATGACTGCCCAAAATCGAAGAACACCCTTGCCTTTCCATCTTTTAAGAGAATCTTGTTTCCACCTATCTCGTTTACTCCGCCATAAAAAGTTAAAGTGGTTTCTTTCAACTTTTTCCCCTATGTAATGTTATGCTCAATAATTACTACGCGGGTTTTATTTAATATAAGTCTCTAATTTCTGTTCATCAAGTTTTCCACAAACGCTGGAAATCGCTAGAAGAATATGTGGAGGAGTAAAGAAACTGAAGACTTTAATGTACCGTGGAGACCTTGCCTTCCTCACGTTTTCAGCGCTTCCTCCAGCTTCTAAATATCCATCAACAAATGCACCCGTCACCTTTTGCGCCACATCAGCAGACGAGAGAAGCCCGTAATGTCCCGAGTAAAAAAGAAATTCAGCTAAATCCCAAGCTTGATCTCCTCCTTTTTCAGCTTGTTCTAGGTCTAAAAACCAGATTTTGCCATCTGAACCTACAACTATGTTTTCAGGTTTACAATCTCCTAAAGCCAAGTTAAGCCTGTGAACCTTTGCAATTTCGCTTCCAACCTGTTTAATTGTTTCAATAAGATTTGGTTCAATCTGTTTCGACGAGTATATTTTTTTAACTATGTTTGAGAGGCTTTCGCCATCGATGAATTCTTGAAAGATTAACCTCTCGTTTGGACTAATGTGGATAATTAAAGGCACGTTACAGCCGTTTTTAGACAAGTAAAGATTGTTTGCATACTCCCTTTCCAGCCTTGACTTGCCTAAGATAGAGAACCCGCGAGTACCAAATGCCCACAATTTTAGTGGGAACCACTTCCACCCATACCAGTCTTTAAAGACCTTAACGACAATTTTTTGTTCTTTGCCGAATCTATGAATCTTCAACGAGTATACGGCGTTTAAAGCGCCGCCTAGCTTTTCAAGGTCAACCTTAGAGTCACGGTTTTCAGGAAAGACTTTCTTCACGAAGTCTTCGATTGTTATCTTATCAGAAAGCGACACAAGCCCAAGCGGCGTAGGAATAAAAATGTGCTTTTTTGTCTCCTCAAGTTCTGGCAAACGAATCATTTTTAGACTTTCAGGGTCCCTAAAATGTTCGACGTAACGTCCATAATCCTCCAGAACCGAACGCACCATCTTTGGAAAAACCTCTAGACTATGGCGAAGAAAGAGGTTACGGGCACTTTTGAGAATGAAGAGTGTACGTTTTTTCCTTTTCCGAACAAATTCAATATGTCTCGCTGTGATCTTGATGAACCCGTCAAATTGTTTTATGCACCCTTCCTTAGCCAAAATTTCTAACGCGACATCAAAACCGTTCATCAGCCTACTTAAGGGTTCAATCTTAGAGGCTGTTTCGAAGACTTTTAGAAACTTGTACATTACTGGCGGATAGAGTGAGGCTTTACGTGCCATTGCCTCAAACACGAAGTATTCAGGTTTGATGAGAAGCTCTTGAGATATTTCAGGATATTCTAATATAAGGTTGTCAAGGGTTTCAGTTATCAGCCTCTTTTTTGCTTGAACCTCCCTTTCCCATAGAAAGTCCTTATTAATTATAGGTTCGTAAGGCGTAAGCATGTTTTCGACTAGAAGTCCTCCCAGCCAGTCGCTGGCAACGTCTTTTTCGAAGGTTTTTCTGTCGACTATAAGGAAGGAGGCTTCTCCGACTTTGAAGGGCTTTGTTCGATACCTCAGAATTATCTTAGGAGAATCAACTATTATCAGTACATTAAAATGAGGGGTATCGTCTTGAATACACATGAAAAGATCGTAGCATAAAGCTGCAACAATGTTAAGAGACGAGGCTTCTTCTCTGCACAGAGCATGAATTTCGTTTCGTGTTGAGTTGTCCAAAACTTTTCCGGTCATGTTCAGTGTTCCCAGGTCGCTATAGAAGATAGAACATTCTTCGATTATTAATTCATTCGGTTAGCAAAAAGTTGAAAACCCATAATCATAATTGAGGTCATTGCGCAATTTTGACCTTTATCATATTTAAGCAGACTTGCATCTTCTGTAGTGTAGAAAATGAATAGCTCCGCAATTGAAGCAAGGGCAATTAAAACAGAATATTGGATGCCGGGAAGTAATTACCTAGAAATTTTAGCCAGGGCTCTGGACGGGAAAATCAACGATGGAGACATTGTAGCAGTTTCGGAAAAGGCTCTGTCCACAGCGAAAGGGTGCATTATAGACGAGAGCTGTGTACAGCCAGGGAGACTAGCCCGTTTATTAGCCTGCTTCTGGGTGAGGATTGCTTGGGGATATTTCCTAGGTCATATGTGCCATCTAAAAAAGGAAAATGTCAAAAGGCTTCGAATCTATCCGATACTGGAAGGAAGCAAACACAAGCAAATAACCCTTTGGCGTTCAGGATTTTTGGAAAGCTTGCTTTGGGGTTCTGAAGGAGGCATAGATGCCAGTAACCTTCCATACTCGTTTGTCAGTCTACCACTTGACGACCCTTCCGCAGTTGCTGAAGAAATCCGCCTGTTCCTAGAGGAAAGGTTAGGGAAGAAGGTTGCTGTTATGATTGTGGATACGGATAAGACATATTCATTAGGCAGGTTTCACTTTACGCACAGACCAAAACCCTTGAAGGGCATCTACACGTTTAGCTTCTTTGCGTACGTCATCGGAAGAATGTTTCACTTGAAACGAAGGTCAACACCCTTAGCTTTTTCAGGGTTCGCCGCTGATATTGACGTTGCTTTGGATTTGGCTGAAGCTACGCATAGATGCCGAGGGTCAGGTGGTGGACGAACTGTATGGGAAATGGCGGAGAGGCTTGGAGTCGGAGTGACCGAAGTGACTTGGAACATGTTGAGAAATATGAGACACAAACCAGTTGTTATTTTCAAGCGTGGTGCACTTTTGCGAACACGCCTCAAAACAAGGCCGTAGAACTGGGAAAAGCTAGTATTGCCCTAGGGAACCGTCTCTTCGAGCGGCATCATATCCTAATTTGAAAACATAAACCGCGATGGGCGTGGCTACAACTGTGAAAATCAAGAGATTAATTATATTGTTCATGACAGCTGGCGACGCAAGGCTTTGTCCCCCCTGTAAACACAGCCTAATTCCATCTAAAGAATAGGTTAACGGAAAGAGTTTGCCTATCCATTCGAGGTACCATGGAAGAAGCTTCAACGGGTAGAAAACTCCTGAAACAAGCTGAGTTAACCATGAGAACACCCATGTTAACGGGTTTCCCTGTTTGGTCTTCATTATTACTCCCGCGCTTAGTACTCCTATGGCCATGTGGCTTGCTATCAAGAGGGCTGAAAGCACAATAACTGAAAGAAGCGATTCGAGGCTTAGTGTAAAGGTTGCGCCGAGAAGGTACCCAACGAAGAAGGATATGAAAAGAAAGGCTGAACAGATTATGAAGAAGAAGCAGGTTTCACCAAGTAGAAACACTTTGAAGTCGGTTGCGGACGAAAGCACAGTTTCCATTGTGCCGTTAACTTGCTCTTCCCTGACACTTTGGTTTATGCTTTGCACCGCAAAGAAAACGTATTGTTGAAAAGCTATTCCAATCAGGGCAAACGTGAAGTAGCCGCCAGTCACATATCCTGCTTCTCGTATTTGCTGAGGTGAAGTGATCAACGAAAACAGGTAGTAGGTTGCCACGAACAAGATGTTGCCTGAAATGTCAAGCGTAAGCCAGAACTTGTAGGTCCACCAAATCAAGAAGTCTCTGATGATGAATGAGATGACTACTTGGTAAGTTGGAAGTTTTTTACGAGGAGTTTCCGCTGACATAAGTTCCACTATTTTTCCGTGGTCCATCGCCTACGCCTCCTAATATGTTGCTACGGTTCCTTCCCTCCGAATTCTGTCCATCCCCCACCTGAAGGTTCGTAAACCAATAGGCATGAAAACTAACGTGAAGAGAACAAGAACGGCAAAGTTGTAAAGGACAGGTGGCGAAGCCAATGTTGCACCTGTGAGAAGGATCCTTCGCGCAGCGTCTAGGGCGTATGTATAAGGCATAGCCCACGCGAGCCCGTAAAGGATTGGATAGCTCTGTAAATAGTTAAGTGGGAAAAGTACGCCTCCGAGAAACTCTGTTATGCTTGCTAATAGAAACGTCATGGGGTCTCCCTTTTTGTATACGAGGATTATTCCAGCTGCCATTATGCCGATGCCTGCGTAGCTGACAATCATCATAACGAGTATGACGATGAAGGAAAGAAGGGTTTCAACCGTTAAAGTCAAAGGTGCCTTTAGAACTAGGACTCCTATCAGCAACGTGCCGACCATGAAGTATGAGCTTACAATGAAGCCTCGAATAGACTGCCCAATAATGTAGGATCTTAGCTTTATCATGGATGAAACTATGGGTTCAAGGGTTCCTTCTGAAACCTCGTGCTGCAGAGAGTGGCTTATGCGGCTGATGCACATCCAAAGGTAGTTTGCGGTTGAAACGCCCACTATGGCGAACGCTAGCCAGGTAACGTCTCCGTATCCTGCTGAAATGAATCTGTTTGTGTCCACTTGCAGGCCCATGAAAAAGTACATCGCTATAGAGGCTACTGTGCTTAAGGTCTCGGTGATCACCCACGTCCTGTAGGAAAGGAAGATTTTGAAGTTCGCCCAGAAGACAGCCCACGTGTGTTTCAATTCAGATGAGCTGCGTGGAAACTCTTCTCTGAAAAGCTCAATTATCTGGTCAACCTTCACGGCTGTTCTTCTCCTCTTGCCAGCTTTACAAATATGTCTTCAAACGAAGGTTCGGACTGCTTGATTGCTGAAACCTTGATTCCCGCCGTTCGAATTTTCTCCGCAATTTCGGGGATGGCTTCGTACTCGTTTTCAACTTGAAGCCTTATGATGTGGGTGTGTGCGTTATCCGTTGTTTCTAGGATTTTCTTCACAGCTGGAGTGCTCGCTAGTTTTTCCGCGATTTTCTGTAGGTCTGAGCTCTCTTTGACTTCAACCTCAACTGCTCTTATGTCTCTAAGCATTTCTCTAAGCTGGGACGGCGAGGAATCCGCGATTATTTTGCCTTTTCTCATTATCGCCACTCTGTCGCAGAGCTGCTCAACCTCGAACATGTTGTGGCTTGTGAAAATTATCGTCTTTCCCAGCTGGGTGTTAAGTGCCTGCAACAGTTTCCTCGTGTCAACAGCGCTTATTGTGTCCAGCCCGATTGTCGGTTCATCCATGAACAAGATTGGCGGGTTATGAAGCAGTGCTCTTGCAAGCATAACTCTGACCTTCATGCCTGTCGAGTATTCTTTAACCAGCTTTTTCCTGTCCTCGGTTAAATCGAAGAATTCTAAGAGTGCACCGATTCTTTTTTCCGCGATGTCCTTTGGGACATTCTGTAGGTAGGCATAGAACCTAAGATTGTCTTCGGCGTTAAGCCTCCAGTACAGGGATCGACCGCCTGTTTCGCCGTGGAACCATCCGAAGCTGTTTCTAACCTCATAGGGTTGTTTGAGGATGTCGTACCCGTTGATTTTCGCTGTTCCTTGGTCTGGGAGAATTATGGTGCATAAAATTTTGATTAGCGTTGTTTTCCCTGCGCCGTTTGGGCCGAGTAATCCGAAGAATTCTCCTTTTTTTACTTTGATGTCAACTTGGTCAACTGCCCTCACTACTCGTTTTTGGCCTTTTTCTTTTGATTCGAATATTTTTGTTAGCTGAAAAGTCTCAACAGCGTATTCCAAGGTGTGCCTCTCCAATAAATTGGTTTCAAAATGCCTTCAGCCAGCTTCTTTTTTATTTTAGATTTAAAACTACGATTTTTTTGGTTAAAGCTGGTTTTTTTGAGGCATCGTTTCTTCACCATGCACTCTTAGGCGAGTAAAGATTTTTAGTAATATATTAGGATAATGCATAATTAAGTTTTCTGCTAGTTTTTCTTACTGTTTTTTGCTCATCGTCTCTGCTGACGGGGCTTTGGTTCTATCGATAGATCGGTTGATTAGCGTCGTTTCT
>Ga0272448_1000660_pt1 | contig 51667 bp, 40 predicted proteins | sample YNPCB0191_FD_202220 | JGI IMG/M metagenome (GOLD analysis project Ga0272448, IMG submission 202220) | Hot spring sediment microbial communities from Yellowstone National Park, WY, United States - YNP-CB-019-1 | ecosystem: Environmental > Aquatic > Thermal springs > Hot (42-90C) > Sediment... | reverse complement strand
TTCTGCGATAACTCCAGAGCGCGAAAGCGTCGGGCTTCTCGCCAATCCGAATATTTTGGGACAGTACTCATGTGGGAAGTTATACCCACTGAATTGCCATGAATTTGTTTCAGACCGGATCAGTAATGTTGTGCATGTCGTCACACACGGCGATACTGTTGCTGAGCAGGCCCATACCTTCTTTAGGACGGACCAATCGCAATATGGCTTCCCGTCCCCGCATAGCTATAAAAAAGAACCCGCATGGCCTGCTCCGTATCGTTTTCCAGTGACGGCACAAGAAGGGATATGGGAATCATTATTACCGGAGTCACAGACCGCGAGGAAATTACAAGGCTTTTTAAGCCCATATGGGTTTCGCGAAGGTGAGCAGCATGAGGCGCTAAAATGTCAGGCACGCTTACGGCATCTTGGGATTAAGACCCATCTCGTACGTGGCGATACAACTGCAGAACAGCATACACGCTGGAGCCATTCGTTAGGTGCTATGCATGTTGCAATTGCATGGATGAATAATCTTAAAGAGTCGCTCGAGAAGACGAATCATCTGTCTGATCTTTCACGCTTAATGAGTATCGGTGTTATAGCAACACGGTATCACGATTTAAATCACATGCCGTTTACCCACCTGATGGAAGAAGTCTTTCATGAATTACATTGGACATTAACCCGGTGGTCTGAAGTTCATAAGCATGATGATCTTGTTATACGTGGTTCTTGGGCTGAACTTGCAAAAGAAGTCGAGAGTACGCTGCTCGATATCCAATATCAACTTGGTGTTGTGCACCTTTCTGATTGGGTTGAACGCGCGATCCAAGGTGCGTCGGGAATACCGTGGCTCGATGCTCTTGTGAATAGTCCACTTGATGCGGACAAAATTGATTACGTGTTTCGTGATTGTATTGTCCTTCAAAAGGCCTCACATCTTGATTGGAATGATCCCAAGTCATGGTTCGAACGCTTTGTGACAGGACAACATTTACTTCCGTCTGGGATGATAGCAATGTGCGGAACTGCTGGGGAATGTGCCCATGAGTTTTTGGAAGAACGACGTTGGTTATACAAGCATCATTATTATCTCCCGGCATTTCGCGCGATGGAACGTATCGTTCGGAGTGTATTAGTCACTTGGCTGACTGCCAATGTCACCCTTCGTACAGCCAATCCACAATTTTTAGACAAGGTCGATAAAGGATTGGAAATTATATATGATGTGCGCAGCCTGAAAGGTAGTATCGCACAGAATCTGCTATGGGAGAAATCTGATGATGGTGGTGAACCGGAATTAATCCGTTTAATTGCATCTGAGGTATTAGCAGACGTTCGAGTAGATGGCTTCCCATCGTCAGGTATTATGCGTGAATGGTATAAGCGGTGTTACAATGTATTAGATCATGGTCTTAATATTGCAAAGGGTAAAATTATCAGTTATGAGGACCTTTCAGATCAATTAAAGGGGGTCTCTGATAAACTTGGTCATAATCCTGTGCCGTGTACCTGGTCAGATCCACTGTATATTCGTGTTCGGCATTTAAACGCTGTTCATGAAATCATTCGAGAGCTTGAGACATGTTTACCATATACGGCTATTTTTGATATTGCAGAAATGCCACGAATGCTTTCGTATCCGAAAAGGAGACGCTTTAGTGGCACATATGATTCGATTATCGGAGAATGCTTCGTTGTACCCCATCGCGATCCGGATCGTTGGTCGAAATCAACTGGCCAATGGATTCCGTTATCATTGAGTGCATATCAGGAGAAAGACGAAGAGCGGTGGGCAAAAATCATCGCAGTCTCTCCGTATGGTCCTGATGATTATAATGTTGATCATATGATTGATCAATTTCGAGCACGGTGTAAACAGCAAGAAATATTTGTTGCTGAGGAGGATCCGGATCAAATTGGATTATGGTCTCATCTATGATACTACTGAGGAGCAAACTATGGATCTATTCACCGACAAGTTATACCGCTGCTTAGCGGTAGCATATCAATGGGAGGTCGCACCGGTCGGAGTATCGAATTTTGATATTCTCCTAACAGTTGGCATTGCCGATGTTGAATTGAACCTGCAGAAGACAATCGAAAAAAAGTTATGGTAAGAACTAATTGAACATACCGTTTCCTGCTTACCAAAAAATTCTCAAAATGTCATTTCTATCCAAAGCTACCGTCTTAAATATGATGCATTATATGGTCCAATAGATGACAGGGACGTTTCTGGTATCATTGGCTTACTCGGCGCAACATATTCTGCGGAAGGCTTGCTGAGAGCAGAGGCGTTTGAGCGATTAGTTGCAGACGCTATTATGTGGAACCTTGTACATGCACAAATTGGTTTCAATAAAGATTCGGATCCATTAGTGTTAATTCAAGGGCCAATGCTTCCAAAGTTACGCGGACGACTATTCTATAGAGGTATTGCTACCAATATCCCGATGCTCTGCTTAACCTACGATGCAAACTGGTTAGACCGGATGGTTAACCAGGCTATTCCTCGGCATGAGAAATCGTGTATTGATGCCCCCCATCAGCGGAAACTTGTAACGTGGGAAGGACCAATTCCTTGCCTACAGATTGATCAAGGCAGTCGCAGCTTCATTGGCTGGCAGGATAATCGCCCCCGTTATCATGTTGAAGTCTTGGCGAATAACTGGAATCCATCCGAAAGTAAAGCATGGTGGGACCACAAATATGAATTGTGTCGTTCATTGTGTCATGATACCTTGTTCTGCTCGTTGCTTAATGAATCCGATCTTCATGCGCGTCTTTTGTTGGAAACGCCATGGCCGATGGCGCTTATCGACACAGCCGTTGCTCGACATCACCAGGATGTAATGTCACTCGAACGTGCCATCGTAAACTTTACCTATCTACTAGCGATGAGCAAGCGTACTAAGATTTATCTTAGTACAAGCTCAAAGACTCTCGGAGCAGCTTTTCTTGAGGCATGCCCTGCAGTTTTTCCAAACGCTTTTTCAACGACACACCCAAACACATTCGAACTCGCCGCATCGGCGATCGATGCCTCAATTGATATCGCTGATGCACGATGCATTAGAGAACGTTGCTTAACCGTTGAGGGAGAGGCGAAAAATAAATTACGCAAACTATGTGACTTCCCTCTATTGCCAACAACAAATCCACTACATCAAGACTAATGCGTATAGGCAATATTATGGGTCAACAGATACATATTACAGACAATTATTTCTCTCTACAATGGATGAGGTATCTATCCGACTACCTCCCTATTGATGCGAACCCTACTCCGACATTTGTCGCACAACTTGTCTTTCGATATGCACAAATTCCAGAATGCATACCTGTCAAACTCGAAATACTTCGGCAAGCGTTCTGCATTTCCGAAACAACAATATCTGGCGACCATATTACCGCAGGTGAAGGGATCCTTTATTCTGAAAAGTCTGATCCTGAACAAACTGTAATCGATCAGTCTTGGAAACCTAATCCAATGAAGATCGCTATTGGGAATTCCTCTCCTACTCGGAGACGCGCAATTGAAATGCATGAAATATGCCATGTCATTCTTCTGTCATTATTACAACATCATAAAGTGTCTATTGCATTTAAAGAAAAATACTCTTCAACTGCAGCATCAGAACAATACTGTAACTTGTTAGCGAATTCTCTGTTGCTACCTAAGTCGATCAGAAATTCATGGACTGCAAAGTATATCTTAGCAAATCGAAATCGAATTTCTATAGATCATGAAGAGCAGGTTACATTAGCTGATAGCTGTTTATCCTTTTCTGATATTGTACTACTAGCTAAGGAGAACAAAGTTTCACTCCGATTAACGGTGCAATCACTACATCATCACCCAGTACTCGATGAAATGCAGACAGGTATCGCTATTCTACGTGTGGCACCAAATCGCTATACAGGAATGCAATCCGGATTACGCGTATGGCAAAGCGCCTGTCCAACGTGGGGGTATATCATTTTGAATCAACGAGCGACAAAACAAGGATTTCTCTATGCTTTAACGGCGTATGAACAACTGCAATCCGGTCGCTCGTGTTTATCTCAAGAAACAATCACTCTGAATAATTGTATGCATCCGAACAAAGTTAATAATTCAAGGAAGTGGTCTGCTGTCGATTTACACACGACTTGCGCATATACTGCAGTTGATGTAAAAAGTGAAGACAGATTTCTTTTTGTGTTTTGGCATTGGCCTTCTCCAGCTCAGCTATCTTTTTAATAGCGGAAACGTGAGATAAGTATAGTACTTGTTCTGACAATTTATGGAATTATAGCTCTTTTTGCATTATCCAGGCCAGGAGAAGCTGAATCGCTTACTCATTGTTCTGTTGTAACAATAGCTCCATTACGGCCAGGCGGAAATGTCGATATAGATGGAACCGAGTTATCAGCAACCATAGCGAATGCGACCGCTTCAAACATCCTCGTATGATATGGGTTCAAAGCATCCTGCTCTTTCCGATAGGCATGCAGCAATTCGGGATATTGATGAATGATGTGTTCAGCGAGTTGCTGCTTGTTGGTGTGTCCTCTCGGCAGTAGGACGGCCTTTACCTGACGAAGCGAGTAGCGGATAATCTGGCATCCCCGTGCGTGTGCCCACTGTGCAAATTCGTCATCCTGGCGCTTTTGTAACGACGACTGCAAGGCTGGATGCAGAGCTTTGAGCACCAGGACTCCGGGCAAATACCTCGAAAAGTACTTGGAGACGGTCACCTTCGCCTTGATCAGGCGCTCTTCCAGTGTGCGCTCTTCGATGACGCTGACTCCCCAGTCGATCAACTTGCCCTGTTTGATGATGGCAAAGCCAAGATAGCGCGTGCCGGGATTAATCGCTAAAATAATTTGTTCTCGTGTTGACATTTACTCCTTTCTCATGCCGTGATGATGCAAGTTATCCACAAGCGGAAGTGGTCCTTTGCCCTTGTTAATAATTCTTCTTAAATAGTTCTCGTTCTATAGTTCTTGTTTGTGACCAGCAATTGGGCACCCCCTGTCTAAACGTTGTTCACTCCCTGCCCAATGCCTGGGCATCATCAACACAACATTTGGACACCCACTGTTCAGATGCTGGTCATCAGACCTGTAATAAGCAGTATTGCTGTGGATAATAGTTCTGTCGGTCAACCCTGATCAAGCCATGCTTCTCTAGGGCTCTGATCGCACTGTGGACGGTTGTGCGTGAACAACCGAGCACCCTGGCCATTCCCTTCTGCGACGGAAAGCAGACCTCATCTCCATTAGCATGACAGGCCAAATAGCAGTAGATGGTGATGCCGGCCATGCCCACCTTGGGGACATAGCGTTTAATAATGGCTTTATCGACCCAAAACCAACTGCCGTTCCGGCGCTGTCGATGCTCCGGTAGGTGATATTTGCCGGATCCCTCCAGGATCTCCTTGAGGGAGTGAAGCGTATTTACCATGTTCCTCCTCACTTACTTAATGGCTTCCCTGTTCATTCGATGAGCGATTTCGGTATAGAGCTCCGCAAAGATTGATTCCACAGCAGTCTCGTATAAGATGGCGATCTTCAACACGTTGAGTGTCTCCGGTAGCAGGACGCCTTGTTCCCATCGCGAAATGATGCTGGCACTTTTATAGCCCAGCATCCTTGCAACCTCCCGCTGCGTGTAACCTCGTTGCTTGCGGAAGAGGCGTAAATAATTGTGAAATCGTCTAACGTGCACTATTCCCCAGAGTGATTATTTGGATGAATTGCTCTATACCGCTCTACACTACCAGGTTAGGCACATGAAAATAGCAGGAGAAATTGCCGCAACCGGCAACTTCTCGTGAAATTTGAGAGACATGATGGCCTGTATCAGGCCGCACTAAAAAACGCTTGCATAGGATGTAAGCGATTTGAGATGTGTCTATCCGTCGTTCTCTGGTATAGCGATGTGTGATTCACGATTCAGCAACAGCCTAGTTCACGATGGCTGAACGCTTGGTGTGTGAACCAGCCACTATACACGATTCGACATTAACGAATACTAAAAAAGAGATAAGTAAAATCTGAAGGAAAGTTAAAGGAAATATGAAGACGCACCGCCAGGAATCATTGCCGATTCCGGCAATTTCTCCTGCTGTTTCCGTTCTCATACGACCGGTAGAATAGATCGGAGCATAACATGTTTACCAATAAAGAGCAAGGAAAGCGCATGGACGAAAGAACGGTTCATATACAAACGCATGGAGAGACACCATGGGATTCTGATGCACAGAGCGGTACGGATCCTGATATGGTTGACAAAGCGGCGACATTATTTGCACAACTCTTCTTACAGCAATGCCTGGAAGAAAGGAAACGACGAAAACACGAGAAGTTGCTATAACGTAAAATTCCTCTCCAGAACAAGTGTTCTATAGACGGTATTGGTCAGTCAGGCTGTTTCGTCACACATATTCTGCCGGTATTATCTGAAGTTGATGCAAAATTATTTGAGCGCACCTCCGACCAACTCATCCGTGTGTTCGGCCTCGCGAAAACGGTGGCCACCCAATGTGAGCGTTTCGAAGTACTTTGCCTCCCGGTTCTGAAAGGCCGGCTTGGTGCCCTCAAGGATATCGACAAGCCTGCGGTTAATCTTGGGGTTTTCGATAGCGCCGCTGGTATAATTCACCGTGTTCCCGCTGGTAGTATCGTGGCTGGCACAGATGATCTGCTCAGCATCGCAGGCCACAGCTAGATTCGGGTTGTGCGTAACAATGATGATTTGACGGCGCTTCTTCGCCTCGCGGATGCATCTGCCCAGCGTGCTGAAGACCGTTTGATTATCCAGATTGTCCTCTGGTTGATCGATGATCAGGGGGCAATCATCCTTGTCGACAATGAGATAGAACATGAGGAGGAGGATCCCTCGCTCTCCTGGGGAGAGTTGCTGGATGTCCTTTTCTCCCAGACGCAGTGCGTATCTCGGGGAAAGGTAGCTCAAGCCAAAGAGATAATCCAGCAGCGCCTCTTCGCTATGCTCCTTTTTAAGTTGACTCACAATGCTCGCAGGTGTGTCTGACGGCTGACGTCGGTCGAACCTAAGGCAATCCATTATCTTGCCAAGGAAGGAGACGACATCATCCGCCGACGAGAAGTCGTGGGCGGTTATAATACTCTTGAGATACGCCTGCCCACGGTCAACACCATAGAATGTCCCTGCAGCCCCCTGCGATATCTGCTCAAAGAATGACTCCACGAACCCGGCCGGGCTGATCGTTACCTCGAAGGCAAGATTCATGCCATCCCCTGTAATTTCCTGCTCCGTTATGAACTGCTGGACTGGACCATAAAGGTTTCGGTACTCCTCAGAGAGGGCGTGTATCTTGGAAAAGATGGTCCTCGTGATCTCCTCCCGACGTGTCTCGGCTGACCTTAGTCTGCTTGGCACTTGCGCGAGATCGGCAATCATGGCTTCCAGATATTTGATAGTCCCTTCAGCTTGCTCGGTGCCTATGATCCCGTTCCTGATAGTCTCCCATTTTTGGCGAGCGGAGAGGAAAGCCTCGTACTCCCTCTCAGGGCCATCGAGCTCCTTTTGTAGTGCGGCAAGTTCTGCCTCTGCAGTCTTACGGCGGGAGATGAAGCCGTCGATTGTATCTGATGTCAGCTGGTGGCGAAGTTCGAGCTCTCGGCCCGAGAGTTGCGCATCAAGAAGCGTTAGCGCGGACTTGTCAATATTGAAGGAAACGACTGACGCAACATCAATCCCGAGTCTAGCGAACTCGTTAGCGGAACGCCCCATAAAAGTATCGAATTGTAGCTGTAGATTATCTAGCTGCTCTAGTAGTTTTGCTAGGCCTGCTCGCTTGAGTGCGATCTCGCGTAACTCTTCCTCTGTAGCCGCAACCGCTCCCGTGATCTCCACAAGTAATCCGCGGAGACTCTCGATCTGCACATTGATTTTCTCGATTGCCTCCCTGCGCTTCGGGTCTTCAGCCCGCGGTTCGGGTATTTCGACCGGGCGTGCATCGTCGTGAGCCTTGAGCTCTCGATTCTTCTCAGTAAGCCTACTTTCGAGCATGACTTTGTAATCGCCCGTCAGTAGGGTTTGGAAGCGAATAATACTACGGTTTACCTCCTGTAGCTCCTGATAATGGATAGCGATGGTGCGCCGAGTCTCTTCGGCCTTATATTCTAGGAGTTCATCAAGGGATGCCTTCTTCAACCGGTCGGCAAGGGGAACGTGAGAGAAGATCACCGCTTTAAGCTCTTTTGAGAAGTGCGAGTTCTCACCAGAGGCAACCTCGCTACAGATCCTCTCAAGGTAGAGCTGTGGAATGTATTTGACCTGCTCAGGCTTTCTGCGGTCCGCTCTATCATCTAACCCTTTTGTTACGCATTGGCCGCTCTTCCAGATTAACGTTGCCACGAAGTGTTGGGCTAGGTTCTCTCGCTTCCGACGGAACTTGCCTTCTGTCAGGAACGAGAAGTCATTATCCTCGCAGTGCGAATTGCCAAGCAAAGCAATGATATCTGCAAGCGCACTCTTTCCACTTCCTTTGTTGCCAACAATGGCAACGAGCTCCGGGTTGATCGGAATGCTTGCGTCGAACCATTTCTGACTTAGAGTCGACCCTTGTTTTTTCCTGATATCGATTGATGCAATATGCTTTGTCGGGTGTGTCCTGACCGCGTGAAACTTTTCGGGCTCCAATCCGATGAAAGTGCGCGCGGCAGGCTCCTGAAGGATCTGGCGAATGCCCGCAACCGTGGGGTCGGCTTTCACCCAGCATCGCATTGCTTCACCGTCGCTGGAGACTGTGAATACACCATAGTCACTCGGCCTATGGGCGTCACTTCCACAGATGGCAGGTTTTGCACTTCCCCCTAACGCTTCGATGAGATCGTTGAAGTAGTGGGCGTTCTCACGTGTCCGTACTCCGCAAAGGCATGCCGCGACGTGAGGGTCACGGGTCTCAAATAGGTGCCCTTCAGTTAAAAAGAGCCTGGAGTACAATGGGAAGCCAAAAGGCGGGAGCACATCCCGAACGCCACCATAAGTGGTGAATGGTACGAAGAGCCATCCCATACCGTCGGGCAGAGCCTTTAGTGCATCAATCAATGATTGGCTGTGGATTACTGCTGTCTCACATCCAATGCGGTACTGCTCCGCTTCTGAAAGCGGGCTGCTACCCCCGGCTTTACGTAATTGAGGGGGTGTTAGTTTAGTAGCAGTTTCACACAGAGCTTCGTATGAGGGCGGGCGATCAACAACGAGAAGCCTAAGTTTCGCATGGAACTCGTTGAGTTGCTCGTCGGTTAACTCGTCGGAGAGAAGTACATGCACATTCAGACGCTTTGCTTCTTGGGCCTCACAGCGAAGTTCCATGCCAGGAAAAAGCGCCTTATGAAAACTTAAATTGGGATTGGCAGCGATGAACCGACGTAGTTCCTTGAATCCTTCGAATGTCCAGTAGTCCATTACAGCAAATGCTTCAGCATCTGCATCATTAAGGGCTTGTACGATCTCTGCAAGTACGCGATTCTTTTCCTCCCCGTTCTGCAGGTCACGTAAATTTTTCGTTCCGCGCCAGTTGAATGATGCTGGTGTATGAATATGGAAGTCCCATTTTCGCCATATCGAACCGCGTGGATCGTTCATAATATAATTACTCCTTACCCCCCATTTGCTGAAAGCAGAATTGGGATACTCGCCCTACTACCGCTAATACTGCGATTATCTATCTGTTTTACAATCTAGTCAAGGTACCTGGTGAAGATGATCGTCATGATGATTTTCAGTTGCCTATTCCACCACTGTGTCGTAAGAAACAGCTAGCGCCTGGGAGGCAATATTGGAAAGGAGGATGAGCACTATAGCTGCCAAGTTACCGTCGAGGATACAAGTCGTCTGATCGTCGGATGTGGGCTCTCTAGCTGAAGCAGTCAGATCATTTCATTACAGCTACACACGCATCCTGCCGGTAGTAGCAGCATGATATCACACAGCTTAGCTTTCAACTCGGCCATGTATGTTTGATCCTCTAAAGTTCGAGTAAGTGATGGGAGGGGGTACCAATCGCTCCGTATTATAACTTTTTGCTCATGCTGAAGTGCGCGGATCAATTCTGTGGGGATCGCTTGCACGATTTTCTTGTCCTGGACTAGAAATTTCTCCCAGAATAATCCCAAATAGAGACGCTTCAACTCATGAGAGGCCGACCGATAAGCCGAATAGATATCCCGTGACATCCGTAGCACTTCTTGCAACACATCAAGGTCGATCTCCTGCTGAACATCCAATTCATCCAATTGTTCTTGGATCTGGGCAATTTCCTCCATATATTTCGTCCGCATCCGGATAAAGGCCTCATCCGTGAGCACACCATCAATCAGTTTCTCTTCCGCTCTATCCCGTTTAGCTTCAATGGCACTCTTTTTATTATATAACACATGCTTCTGTGCATGTGACCCCGTTCGCTTCTCAATATAGACCGTACGTAGCTTCTCAACAATGGCTTGGGAGAAGCTCTCATTGAATTGCAGGTGTTGAAATTGTTTCTCAACCTCCCGCTCCAACTGCAACACGGCAACATTCTGATGGCGATTCGTATGGGTGCGAATGGCCGCACAGTGGTAGTAGGCTTTTCGCTTGGCCGGATGGATCTCTCCGGTATACCGGTGACCGCAAATATGGCAATAGGCGAATCCACTCAACAGGAATCGGTGCTTGCGTTTTCGACTGGCATGCAGGTTATGGGAGTCCATCACCTGAAGCACCCGCTCATGTTCTTCGCGCGTGATCATCGGTTCATGGCTCCCTTGGCGTGTTTGGCCATTCCAACTAATCTGTCCTGCATAAAAAGGATTTCGAAAGATCTTATACATCACACTGTGGGCGACCTGTTTTCCGTTTCGTGCCCGTAGCCCTTTTTGGTAGAGCCTGTCGCTGATCTCTAAAATCGAGTAATGCCCCTTCATGTACAGATCGAAGCCTTCGCGGATGAATGGCCATTTCTCAGGGTCTTTTATAATCATCCGAATGGGTTTGCCACCATATGTGGCACTTTCGACGGTGACATTCTTATACCCGAGCGGTGCAATACCCGGCCACCAGCCAAGCTCAAACTTTTCCTGTAACCCTCGCTTGGTCTTCCGGGCGTTAATATCTGATTGAAATTGATTGACGCTGGCCAGAATCGTGTCAATCATGATCCCTTCCGGACTATCATCCAACATCGGTTGGGACATCGAGATCAGTTTGACATCGGCCTTTTTGAGCATGGCGCGTACAGTGAGATGGTCCTTGGTATTTCTGGCCAGTCGATCTGTTTCCTGGACGATCACAGCATCGACCGCCTTTCGTTCGCAGTCGGCTAATAACTCAGTGAGCATCGGTCGATCTAAGCTCCTTGCGGTCTTCCCTTCCTCACGGTAGACCCCCACGACCAGATAATGATTGCGTTCAGCAAAATCACGGCACAATTTCTCTTGTGTTTCGAGCGAATAACCTTTGATGGCCTGTTCTTCGGTAGAGACACGGCAATAGATAACGCAATTAGGCATAGGTCTTTCGTAGATCGGTTAACAATACATGCTGTACCCCTGGGGCTGGATCGAGGAGAACGCATAAATGGGGCTGGTTTTATGCTGAGCTGAGCGTACCATTGGTCTTTTGCTTAGTAAATACCAAGTCTGGTATTGGTAAATTGAGCATTTCATACCCTGGCATTACATGCATCTTGCTCCTCATCGGCGGATGTTCTTATCGATTTCAAATCTCGGCCGCCCATACTTCATCCGCGAGAATTCGATAATCTCTCGGCTCAATGATCGAATTACCTCTGGAGGTGGCAAGGTAGCCGCGCTGAATGGCCGAGAGGTGGTGCCATCGATCATGAGCTTGAGGTAGATATGGTGATTGGCCAATCCAATCAAATCCGCCTTCTCAAAAACTGGATAAAACTGCTTGGTCATCACTGCGGCATCATCGACTCCCACACGGAAGGACACCATCGTGCCGACGTTGCCGAAGATGGCTGACCGGACCTCGCTCTCCAATTGATCAATGTACTGATGGGCCAATATCAAATTGAGTCCATATTTTCGCGATTCCGACAAAATATCGGCAAATGCCAGGGTCAGGAAGTTATGTACCTCATCGACATACAGGTAAAACGGTCGTCGCTCCGACTCTGGGATATCTGCCCGGCTCATCGCCGCCAGCATGATCGTATTCACCATTAAGGCGCCCAGTAAGGCACAGTTATCCTCGCCGATCTTTCCCTTGGACAAGTTCACGATGAGAATCTTCCCCTCATCCATGACTGCCCGGATATTGAAGGCATTGGTCGGTTGCCCAACTATCGAGCGCAACGGCAGGCTGGACAGAAACTGACTCGTCTTATTCAATATCGGGGCAATCGTCTGCATGCGGAAGGTCAGGGGCACCTTCTCATATTCCAGTGCCCAAAACTCGCGCAGATGCGGGTCCTTCACCCCGCGCAAGACATCCTGGCGAAAGTTTTTATTGACAAGAATCTTCGGGACATCCAGCAAGGTACTCCCGTCATAGGTGAGCAGTGTCAGTAGTGCATGGCGAAGAATATGCTCCAACCTTGGCCCCCAGGCATCCGGCCAGATTTTTTTCAATACGGCGATCAAGCCAGAGACGACCAGGAAGTGCTGGTCAGGATGGACCTTCTCCAGCGGATTGAAGGCGATGGGATAGTGGAGATCCGCAGGATTCAGGTAGATGACATCCTCCATGCGGATCTCCGGCACGTAGTGCAGCACCTTCTCCGCCAAATCACCGTGGGGATCAATCAGCGCCAAGCCTTTCTCACGACGCAAGTCCGAGATGATCATATTTTCCAGGAGTGTGGATTTACCGGTGCCGGTTTGCCCGATCACGTACATGTGATTCCGGCGGTCGCGCTGCTTAATCCCGAAAATATCCTTCCGGTGGCGGAAGTCTGTCATGGCCAGGGGCGTGATCGATTCTTCATTTGGTCGGTATGTCTGCATGTCCTCACGATACCAACTCCCCGAACGGAAAAACGCTGGGGGAAATTACCGCATTCGGCCATTTCTCCTGCTATTTTCTCGTGTGCCAACCCGTTATTGTAAGGTCAATGATGAAGTCGTCGCTCGCGTTCACCATCCACGGCAGAAAGAGCACAACGCCCATGAGTGACATAGTATGAGATGCCTGGCAGACACTGCAGGCGCTGTATGTGTAGTACCACGAAACATTTCACACCCACTAAGGGGGCAGTCGCCTTCTTGGAACCCGTTCACCGCCGTGCGTGTCCGTTCTGTCTTCGCGATGAAATTCGTCTTCGAGTTCCCACCGTTCTGTCCATGCTTGAAGGCTAATGAGAACGCGGACACATTAACCGGGAGGCTGCCCCACCGCAGCCTTCACCCATTTCAACAGTAACCATTCAAAGGAGGGCCATGGATATCCCCTGGTATCAACAAGCCGCGGCGCTCGACCAGCTCCGTCTTTTCGGTCGAGCCATCCAAGGCATCGCCCCGTATGAGATCGTCATTGAGCCGGATTTCTCACAATGCCCTGGCGGGTGTTGTAACTTCGAAAAGCGCCGCATCACCGTCAATCCCATCCTTTTTCATGCATCCGACAAAGAGCAATATCTGCTCACTAAGGCGTTACTTGTGCATGAAGCCGGGCATCGCCGGCATACCATTCCCACGCGGCTTCCGGAGATCGTGCTGGAGATCGCCAACATCCTGGAAGATGAACGCGTCGAGGTGCAGATGTGCGAGGAATTTCTCGGCCTGCGCTGGCTCGTGCATCGACTGGCACAACGCTTTTATGATGAATCCGGGCCGATCGATGTCACCTCGACCCGACCAAACACCGTGGTCGAATACTTTTTACAACTGCGATGGGCGACCCGTATTGGGCGACCGGTGAAAGGTGCCCTCTCTCCCATCAATGCTCAACGCTGGGAAGCGATTAAGTCTCTGGTGTTGGCCTCCTGGCACGCGGACACCTCCACCATCGTGGATGCCCATGCCGCAACGATCGTCAACATCCTTGGCTTGAACGAAAGTAATGATCTGCGCCGCCTCATCCAGTTCACCTCGGCAACGCAAGGCTCCACTGCCAACGTATAGCAGTCGGCAGTGTTCTGACAATGCATGCTCCTAACCGGTTTTGTATGAACCAGTCATACCCAATCTGTATGAACCGTTCATACGGAAATTGGATGTATGACGATATCACACACCCATAGACAACGGAGGAATCCTCTTGAAAAACGGTATCACCTTGCTGGTGGCTGACCATGGTCTGGGCTATTTCGTGGTCCATGACGATGATCGCTATTGTTTCATCCCAACGGATGGGGATGTGCCCCATCTGGCGCTGGCATTCGGCTGGTCGCCGTGTTCACGGTGCCCCAATACTTGCAGAGGGGCCACCGATGGCACACGGAACTGCCCACACTGTACCGGCAATGTGCATCGGCAACACGCCATCGATTGGCTCAATGCGCAGGATGGCGACTGGATCGCGGCCGAACCAGGATATTTTGCACCGGTATCACCTTCGCTCAATCATGACATGGTTCGGGCGCTCTATGTCCTGGCTGCCTCGTATTATCACGGCCAATGGTCACGCGGTTATCGCCTGCTATGCCGAGTGAAACGGTATGCCGACCGGCATGGGATCAACCTGTCGGTGAAAACGCGTGTCAGCCAACAACTCCTACGACGGTTGGTTAAACGATACGCCCATCAACTTTGACCTACGCTCGGATTCCGACACACCGTATGACAACTTCACACCCTCATTGAATGCTCGCTGATCAAGCGGGCGTTTTTGCTTGGTGGGGTTGCGCATACCACATCACGCACAGAAAGGACCCGATGCCAACCACCTTTTCGCTTCACGGGTATGTGCTTGATGCCATGCTCCATTTCACCGCCGATTCACGGGGCGCTGTCCCTTCCATCCTCTCGGATGTGCTCGTTGAACTCACCGCCGATTCACTGCGGTTAGTCGCCACCAATACCCAAGTGATGGGCCTGCTGCATTTCGGCGCCATGAATGCCTATGGATGTGCAATTCATTGCGATGAACCCCAATCACTCGTCGTTCCCGTGCATGCCTTGAAATCGGTACTCCAGGATAAACGCTGTCCTGAGATCCAAGTCGCAGTCGACGGACTCCAGCTCACCGTAAAAAATGCTTCTGGTCACCAGGCGACCGTGCTTGGGCGAGCAGCAGATGCCTTTCCCGCCTATCACGCAATCATTCCATCCAGCCCAGCTCAACCAGTCACCGGTCTGTCCGTGGATGCCGCGCTCATCGGGCGGTTTCTAGCCTTTGCCAAATCGCTTCGGCAGGAGGCCTCCCTCACCCTGGGATTTCATGGCCCCGTGCATCCCTGCTCGGTGTACCTGAAACATTGTTCGGCATTTTATGGGGTGTTTACGCCGACGCACGGGGAGTACTCGATCAACCGCCCGGTGTGGCTCACCGTGCCTCACCTTGACCAGCATGCACCTGCCGGGCTCACTCGTGAGCCGTTCGAGCAGCCACTGTCCCACATTCCACCGACATCCCTGATCACGGTTCCCACGGTATCAATTGAGCCCCAGCCTGAACAATCGCAAGCAGACACGACCGTGATGGCCACACCGCCCACACTGATTACGCCTGTGAAACCGGAACCCCAGGACATACCAGCGCCAACAATCCATACGGACACAGTGGTAACTCCTGAAGATGCACCGGTGACCACAAGTCATGGGCTGGCCGGGCAGACGGTGCTCTACCAGGGACAGCTCTACCCAGTCCTTGACGATGATGGGGAGTGGGTACACCTTGATACCTCGACTCCCGAGAAAAAGTCCTGGCGCACGGTCAAAAAATCGCTGCTGGAGGCATCGCCACGTGAATCCGAGAGAGAAACAGCGGAAGCACCACCGATCAGCACACCGGAGCCGGTAGAAACGTCCACAAGCATCGACACCGATGAGACACGCCATGATCAACTGCCGACCATGGATGCCATCAACACGGTGTCCCTCGCCAGGGCATGGTATGCCTATCTTCGCACGGGGCAGGACTTTGCGGCCAAGCGTGAGATGTATACGCACTTGGCCGGAATCCTTGGCAAAGATCCCGCTCTCGTCCTTGAGGCGATCCGTTGTCAAGCCATTGATCCCCGAGCGATTGATGAAGCGTATGAATACGCGCAGGTACTGCGGGCGCATGACCTGGCATGGGAAGCCGGATGCACGCATGACGCCAAGTGGCAGCAATTCCTGGCCCACTACGACCGACAACTTGCCATTGCTCAGCGCGATACGACGGTGAAGCAATGCCAACAGTATTCCACCCCATTACCGCTCTGTTATCTCCTGGGGCGTTATCTCGGCTTGGACCAACCCGGCTGCTATTACGAGCCGACGGCCGGCAATGGGTCGCTGGCCATCACGGCGGACCCACAGCACGTGATTGTCAACGAATTAGATGCCGGTCCGCGATTGGCGGCCTTGCAAGATCAAGGCTTCAGGCAGGTATGGAATGAAGATGCCTTGGACGTACCGGTGCAGCATCGCGACTGGTTGCGCCGTATGGATGCCGTGATCATGAACCCCCCGTTTGCGACCCTCTCCCAGGCAGTCCGCTATCACGGCTATAAAATCAGCAAGCTGGAACACCTCATCACCTTACGCTCCCTGGAGTTGATGAAAGATGCCGGTCGTGCCGCCCTCATCATTGGGGGCCATAATTTCCATGACAACTATGGGCGCATCCGAACCGCTCTCTCCGCGTGCGATGCCATCTTCTTCAACTACCTCTACGCCTACTACCACGTCGTCGCCAATATCGATGTCGATGGTGCGCTCTACAAGAAACAGGGCACGACTTTTCCGGTGCGCGTGCTCCTCATCGAAGGGCGGAATCCCAACCCGAACGAAGGATTTGCCGCTCCACGTAATCCCTCGCAGGTGCAACGAGCGAATACCTGGGAGGAATTGCACGGCCTCCTTGCACCTTTAGATCGGAACACGCGCACAATTGTTGACGTGCCGGTTTCAGAAGAAGCGACCAAACAAGCACTCCCACAGACAAAACGGCAGCAGCCTGAACGGTCCAGTGAACCACAGCACGTTGATCAAGCAAGTCATCATCCAACGTGGACACGTTCAACCACGGCAGTGATGGCTGAGCAGGATGTGATAGGCACGCCACCGCTCCCTGTGAATACGGCATCGGTTGAACGACATGCCAACGAATTCCAGATGCCATATGCACCGGTCTCCCAGCATCCAGGAACCGTTGAGTACCTTTCCCCAAAGAACCTGACTGAACCTCAGCGCACGGCTTTGGAGCAAATTGCCGCACAACACGGCAGTATTGACACCTATCTACAGCATGCACTCGGTTATCCCACCCTCGCGGACCTGTATGCCGCGTTTCATGCGGCCCAGCTCGACGGCATTACGCTGGCATTGGCCAACCTCTCGCAGGGAGGTGGCATGATCATTGGCGATGGCACCGGCGTCGGGAAAGGCCGTGAAGCTGCCGCCATTCTCTGCTGGGCTAAGCGGCAAGGGAAATATCCGCTCTTCTTCACCCAGAGCCCGAAGCTCTTCTCCGACATTTATGGAGACCTGGTGGATATCGGCAAACCCTTGACGCCGTATATCATGAATCATGGGGCGGATGCCCATATCGTGGACCGCGAGGGGCACATTCTGGTGTATGCCACAGGCTCCGCGGAGCAGTATCGCCAGATTGCTGAACTGGGACGAGAGGCGCCGGCCTTGCACGGCACGGATTTCCTCGTCGTCAACTACCCCCAGATCAACCGGGACAACGCTCAGCGCCGGGCACTACAACGGCTGGCCGAGGACAATGTCATTGTCCTCGATGAATCACACAACGCCTCCGGGGATTCGAGTACCGGACAGTTTATCCGCGATGCCTTGCTGCAATCTGCCGCCTGCGTGCTGTATTTGAGCGCGACCTATGCAAAACGACCCAACACCATGCCGCTCTACTACCGCACGGATTTAGGCAATGCGGGGTTATCGTTGCCACAACTGATCGCCGCCATCGAGCACGGCGGGGTGGCGCTGCAGCAAGTCATCGCTGCAGATCTGGCGAAAGCGGGGCAGTACATCCGGCGGGAAATGGATTTCAGCCAGGTGGACTATTATCGAACGGCCATCGATTTCGCGCATGAGGCACGCGATCACGAACGGTCTGACCAGGTGACGGCGATCCTGCGCGAGATCGTCCAATTCGACATCGCCAAAGCGGAACTCGTGGAGGAGATGCATCGGGAAGCGCGGCGAGCAGGCAAGGAACTGGGCCAGTTCGATGGCACCCGGCGCACCTCGGCCGGCGTCACCTCGACGAACTTCACCGCCATTGTGCACAACATCATCAGCCAAATGCTGCTCGCCATCAAGGCGGATGCCGTGGTCGAGCGCGCCATCGCCGTCAGCCGGCACCCCGACCCGGCCCAGCGCAAGAAGGTGGTGATCGGCTTGATGAATACCTTGGAGAGTCACCTCAAAGCCCTGATCGATGCCGGTGATCTTGCCGTGGGGCAACCGGTCGGTGCATACACCTTCAGCGAAGTGCTGAAAAAAGCGTTGCGCAACACCTTGCGCTATCGTGTGACAGATCATACCGGGAACTCCACGCCCTTTCATTTCGCTGTACCAGGGGTGCGGTTGTCCGGGGCCAAGGTGGGAATGCCATTAGATCCGATCAGTCAAATGCTCTTTGAGGATGTCATGGCCCAAATTGAGCAGTGTGCCATTGATCTCCCCGGGTCCCCGATTGATGCGATCATTCACCAACTCCGGGCGGCTGGACTCAAAGTGGGAGAATTGACCGGGCGCACCTATACCATTAACGAGCAGGGGGTTCTGACGGCCCGGAGCAGCAAGCAGAAGAATAAGAATGCGCTGGTCAACGCCTTCAATAGCGGAGAACTGGATGTCCTCATCATCAATGCCGCCGGTGCAACCGGACTCTCCATCCATGCGTCGCCCAAGTTCGCCGATCAGCGGCCGCGTCTAATGCTGGTGCCCCAGTCCCAGCTCAACATCGATACCGAGCTGCAGCTCTACGGGCGCATCAACCGCACCGGACAAGCCAACGGTCCGGCATTTGAGATTATGCAAACGGCCTTGCCCTCGGAGATCCGTCCGGCGGCCATCTTGCAGGGAAAGATGGCCTCGATCAATGCCAATACCAGTGCCAATGAAACCTCGCACTTCAGCCTGAAAGAGATCCCCGACATGATGAATAAATACGGGGATGGCATTGTGGAAGCCTATCTCAAGGAAAACCCGGAGATTGCCCAGATGATCGGCACTCCTGAACGTGGGGAGTCGATCGAACACGGCGACTTCTTCCGCAAGGTCTCCGGGCGGATGGCCTTGGCGCCGGTGACCATCCAACGATCTTTTTACGAGGTGATCGAGGAACGTTATCGCCGGCTGATCGCCTACCTGAACCAGATGGGCACGAACGATCTGGTGACGAAGAACTATGATTTCCAGGCTAAAACGATCTTTCGATTGCTCATCCAAGGCGGCACCGACGAGTCCAACCCGTTCAAAGCCTCGGTGTATGTCGAGGAAGTGAGCGCAAAAGTCCTGGCAAAACCCTATCCTCGCGCTCGTGTCGAACGCGATGTCAACGCCAACAAGCGTCCATCCGAGAACGTGATGAAGGAGGCTGTAAAACATGGGCACGCCTATCTGGAGGCGTTACGGACAACCGCAGTCCAGATAGCACCGGATAAACGGACGGGCATCACCCACCGCATTGAAGAGGTGGAGGAACAGCTCCGAGCAATTGAAGCCTTCCCGAAATTATACCCAGTCGGCAATACCTATGCGCTCTCCCTGGGAGACGGACCGGGCGACCAGCCCATCGATGGCGTTCTGGTGCGCATGGCGCATGCATATCACCCGAAAAAGGACGCCGGGAAGAATCCGGTCGTGCCGAGTGCCTTTGAGGCGGTGTTCTATCTCCCGGATTCGCGCCAGGAAGTGGCAATTCCGCTCTCACAACAGGAACGGATCGGTGATTGCGTGCTAGCAGGCATCCCGGAACAATGGGATGAGGTGATTCCACCAGGAGATCGGGAGATTCGCTACCTCACGACCGGAAATCTCTTGAACGCCTTGGGCGGCAATCACGGGTTTACCGGTGCCAACCTGATCACCTATACCACCGATGCCGAAGATCACAAGTACGGCATCCTCTGGACAGAAGGTACCCGACGGGAGGAGATCATCCGGCGGTATGCCTCCTACGAAGGCAGCACGGCGGATGCCATCACGTACCTGCATTCAGAACAAGTGGTCTACGCGAAAACCGATAAGAAACACGGACGCCAGGTGGTGCTGCATACGACCGGACCAGCCCAGGTGCACTACTACCCGGATACGCAGGTGATCGAAGTGCGTGTCCCGGCGGGGGCGAGCAAGGCCGCCATCGATGCGGTGATCTATGCCCCGCACATCCAGAAGTGGCTCCGCCTGGGCAAATTCGTTCAAAAACCAACCGGCTGGCTCGGGGTGGCCGACGGCAAATATCTGATCGTTCTCTTGCATGCCATGGAGGACGCCACCGCCGTCAAATTCATCATCCCGCGTGAAAACGTCCTCCAGGAGATCACCGCGGACATCGCCCACTTCCACGAGCAGGAGGTGCTGCCATCCGTGCAAGAGAGTGCATCGCTTAACGAATGCGATGCGATGGACCTACCGACCATTTCGACGGTGCCGTGCCTGCCGCTCGATCTGTTTCCACAACCTGAGCCGCTCCCGGCTCCCGCGCACTACGCGCTCATCCACGACACGTCGTCGCTGCTCAATGAATGAACCGGTCTCGGCTAAAAGGGCCAGCGTAGTGAAGACGTGGATGTTCATACGTCGTCATACCGATGATATCGAAAGGAGCTAACCCATATGACACCATCATACAGATACCGATCCCCGCCACAGTGATGGTCGATCCCGTCACACCATCGCAAATCACATGATTTTCCAACGCCCTGGTGACATCACCAGGGCGTTGCCATTGTATAAGGAGTCACTTATGTATCGAATCCCTGTCTATACCGTCAGCCTGGTCCGTGAACACTCCCAGGCGGCGGAAACTAAAGTCATCACGAGTCCGCTGGAGGCATACCATTTGCTCAATACCTACATTGGCGAGGCGGACCGTGAACATTTCGTGGTCTTACTGCTCGATACCCGCAATGTCGTTCGAGGCATCCACACCGTCAGTATTGGGTCGCTCAACGCGTCGTGTGTGCATCCACGTGAAGTGTTTAAAGCGGCGATCTTAACGAATGCGGCCGCCGTCATCGTGGGGCATAACCACCCGTCTGGCAACCCAATCCCAAGCCACGAAGATATCGCGCTCACTGAACGATTGGTTCAGGCCGGTGAGTTGCTTGGCATTCCGGTGCTCGATCACCTGGTACTCGGAGATCAGGCCTATATCAGCCTGCAAGAACGCGGGCTCATTCACAAGTAAAGAAAGGAGACAACACGATGCAGATCATGCTTGATGAAGAGATGTGCCAATTGATCAACGCCGTGAAATGGGGCGATTGGCATGAAACCTATCACTGCGCCATCCAGCGCGATGCCGATGGCCGTAAACAGGCGGTCTTGGTCGTGACCGGCAGCCTCTACGAGCACTTCCAGCAGGTGCCGGAGATTCAGATCGACGAGTGGAGTATCGGCGAGTGTTTCGCCGAGTTGCTCTCCTCCATTGCCCACGGCTTTCCGATGGAAACCGCCAGCAACCGGTATCTCCTGGCTATGCTGGAAGCAATCCGCAAACATCAGGAGGACCACGATAACATAGAGTGGACCACCTGGGAACTCGACTAATTTCCCAGACGAATTCGTTCTCACTTCGCCATGAATTGCGGTGCCCGGCATGGCGAGTTATAATCGTGATGCCGGGCGGTCTATATACCAAAAAGGAGTACACGTGATGGATACCAGCAAATCGGTCGGCATTTGGATTCGGGTGTCGACCGAAGATCAAGCCAGGGGGGAAAGCCCCGAACACCATGAGAAACGCGCACGTTTCTACGCCGAATCCAAAGGGTGGAATATTGCAGAGGTATATCACCTCGAAGCCGTGAGTGGTAAGGCAGTGATGAATCATCCAGAAGCACAGCGGATGCTCAACGATGTAAAATCTGGACGCATTACTGGTCTTATCTTCTCAAAGCTTGCCAGACTAGCCCGCAACACCAAAGAGCTTCTGGAATTTGCTGATATCTTCCGCGATAGTGGAACTGACCTTATCTCGCTTCAGGAATCAATTGATACATCGACACCAGCAGGTCGACTTTTTTACACCATGATCGCGGCAATGGCTCAGTGGGAACGCGAAGAGATTGCTGATCGAGTCGCCGCTTCTGTCCCAATCCGAGCGAAACTCGGCAAGCAAACCGGTGGTCAGGCATCTTTCGGGTATCGTTGGGAGAATAATAGGCTCATTGTAGATCCGACAGAAGCACCTGTTCGGAAGCTGGTGTATGAACTATTCATGCAGCATCGCCGTAAAAAGACCGTGGCACGTCTGCTAAATGAATCTGGTTATCGGACTCGTAATGGCTCCGAATTCTCTGATACAACCATCGGACGCTTATTACGAGATCCTACAGCGAAAGGTCTTCACCGGGCTAACTTCACGAAAAGTACGGGAATAAATAAAAGCTGGGTGCATAAGCCCAAAGAAGACTGGGTCTTTACCGAAGTCGAACCCGTTGTCAGTGAGGACATCTGGCATCAGTGTAATGCGATCCTTGATGAACAGGAGAAGAAAAATATACGTCCCGCTCGCCGACCAGTCCAGCTCTTTGCTGGTGTTGTCTTCTGCAGTTGCGGTACAAAAATGTATGTTCCATCCAATACCCCAAAGTATGTTTGTTCTAAATGCCGCAACAAGATCGGTGTTAGTGACTTGGAGGCACTCTTTCACGAGCAATTGAAAAACTTTTTCTTCTCTTCGGTCGAAATTGGTCAATACCTTGAGCAGGCTGATCAGACAATCCGTGACAAAGACAAACTGTTACAGACACTATATGCTGAAGAACGAAAGTTGAGAGTAGAGATGGAACAGGTCTATCGGCTCTATATCGAAAATCAGATAACTCCAAAAGGCTTTGGCGAGAAATATAAACCGATGGAGGCAAGGCTCGAACAGATTGATGAACAGATCCCTGAAATCCAAGCTGAAATCGACTTCTTAAAGATTCAGTTCGACTCAAGTGACGAGATCCTTTCTGAAGCGAGAGATTTGTATTCACGTTGGCCGCAGCTTGAGCAAAGTGAGAAACGAGAGATCATCGAGAGCATCACTGAACGCATCACCATTGACAAAGATGAAGTCACCATCAACCTCTGTTACCTTCCGTCACCTCCAGAATTGATGGCAACTGAGCAACGCAACAAGTGATATGCATGGCCGACACCAGCACCATGCCTTCCCGCACCCCGGATCGCTGTACGATTGCTTCGACTTCCGGCGTGATATGCACATATTCTTTGCGCCGTTTGGTGGTGAACCAGAGGTATTCGGTGGCGACTTTCATGGGTGACTCCCTCGACATTCCGCAACGTTGCTCGATTGAGCTTCCAGGTGATTTGAGCGGTGTCTACGATACCATGTGGAGTCGAAGAGTGCAATACAGCTGGTTTTGCCGGCATGACTGCATACCTTGAATTACCGCCGACCAAACGCCACGCGCCCACCCTCTTCGGATGGGCGCGCAACTTGGTGTTGTTCGTGCTACGGATTAGTAGATGAACAGCATTTCGCGGTATTTCGGCATCGGCCACAGGTCGTCGTCGACCAGCGCTTCCAGCGTGTCGGCGGCGGCGCGGACTTCGAGCATGGCGGGCACGACGTGCTCTTTGAAATAGCACGCGTGATCGATGAGCTCGCCGTCTTCATGCGCATTGGCATGTACGTTGGCCAGTTTGTCGATGGCGGTCTGCAGGTTGGCGATGTTCGTGGTGACTTCCGCCAGCAGGCCTTCCTGCGGGCCGAATTCCACGCCACCGGTGCTGCTGCCGGCTGCCGGCACCAGCACGCCCAGGGCCTGCTTGGTGGCGACCAGGGCCGCGGCCAGCGCGGTCTGATATTTCACTGCGGCGGGCAGGATGATGGTGCGGGCAATCTGCACAGCCAACTGTGCCTCGATGTTGATCGCTTTGACGTAGTTCTCCACCATGATGGCGAAGCGGGACTCCAGCTCGCGCTCGGAGAAGACGCCGTAGGCGGTGAACAGCGCGCGGGCTTCCGGCGCAACCAGCGTCGGCAGGGCTTCCACGGCGCTGGTCAGGTTCGGCAGACCGCGGCGAGCCGCTTCGGCTACCCACTCTTCAGTGTAGTTGTCGCCATCGAAGAGGATGCCTTTGCACTCGACCAGCACATCCTGCAGCAACCCCTGCAGTGCCTCATTCATCTCGGCGCCGGCCGCGAGCTTCGCTTCGAGCTTGGTGGCCATCACATCCAGCGACTCGGCGACGATCGAATTCAACACGATCTGCGGGCCGGAGATGGACTGCGAAGACCCGACCGCGCGGAACTCGAACTTGTTGCCGGTGAAGGCAAACGGCGAGGTGCGGTTGCGGTCCGTCGTGTCTTTCGGCAGCGGCGGCAGTGTGGTGACGCCCACTTCGATGCAGCCACCGTGCTCGCCACCCTCGCAGCGGCCATCGATGAGGTTCGCCACGATCTCGGAGAGCTGCTCGCCGAGGAAGATGGAGATGATCGCCGGCGGGGCTTCGTTGGCGCCCAGGCGATGATCATTACCGGCCACCGCCACGGAAGCGCGCAGCAACTTGGAATGCGTATACACCGCGCGGACAACGGCGGTGAGGAAGAACAGGAACTGCGCATTCTCGTGCGGGGTTTTGCCCGGCTCGAGCAGGTTGTTCCCATCGGAATCGGCCATCGACCAGTTGTTGTGCTTGCCGCTGCCATTCACGCCGGCGAACGGCTTCTCATGCAGCAGGCAGGCAAGTCCATGACGGTCGGCGACGGCTTTCAGGACTTCCATCACCAGCATGTTGTGGTCGGTGGAAAGGTTGGACATCTCGAAAATCGGCGCGATCTCAAACTGTGCCGGGGAGACTTCGTTATGGCGGGTCTTCACCGGGATGCCCAGTTTGAACATCTCTTGCTCAGCGTCCATCATGAAGGCCAGGATGCGGCTGCGGATAGTGCCGAAATAGTGATCTTCCATCTCCTGCCCCTTCGGCGGCTTGGCGCCAAACAGGGTGCGGCCGGCATTGATCAGGTCCGGGCGCTGCAGATAGAAGCGCTTGTCGATGAGGAAGTATTCCTGCTCGGGTCCCACGGTCGCGGCGACGCGGTACGCGGAGGTATTGCCGAACAGGCGCAGCACGCGCACCGCCTGCTTGGACAGCGCCTCGATGGAGCGCAGCAACGGCACCTTTTTATCCAGCGCTTCGCCGGTGTAGGAGAAGAACGCGGTGGGGATGCACAGGGTCTTGCCGTTCACATTATCCATCAGGAAGGCCGGTGACGTCGCGTCCCAGGCGGTGTAGCCGCGGGCTTCGAAGGTGGCGCGAATGCCGCCGGACGGGAAAGAGGATGCATCCGGCTCGCCTTTGATCAACTCTTTGCCGGAAAATTCCACCAGCGCGCGCCCATCAGCCGTCGGCACAATGAAGGAGTCATGCTTCTCTGCCGTCAGGCCGGTCATCGGCTGGAACCAGTGCGTAAAGTGTGTGGCCCCCTGGCTGATCGCCCAATCTTTCATCGCATTGGCGACCACATCGGCCACGGCGGGATCCAGCGGTTCGCCATGCTCAATGGTTTTCTTCAACGTCTTGTAGACGTTTTTCGGCAACCGGGCTCGCATGACAGTGTCGCTGAAGACGTTGGCACCGAAGACTTCGGTAATGGGATTTTGCACGTAATTGACCGTCGAAACGACCGATTCGTTGACCGCGATGGCGTTGACGGCGTGCTTGCGCGCGTTAGACGTGCTCATTGGCGGGGACCTCCCTTCATTCCCTATAACAGCAATTTTGATGGTATGCATTGTGTCATTCAGCGCGATTGGGGCCGGAGATGCGCTCGATTATTCCCTCAACATCTCGCCCCGAACACACTTTTCGATCACAACGCTTCTGAGTATGCCTGCGGCATATTACAAGAATGTTTCAAATTTGAAAAGCCGGCGCTGTATTTCGTAAAAAGGATGTTAAATGGAAAGCAGCCTTAGCTTGCCTGCGCTACCGGCCGCCTACTTCCATCACCCTCCGGGGAAATCGACAAGCGACTATCTCCTGCCTCCAGTCACCATAAATCCTCGAATCAAGGGATTCAAGGGCAGAAAAACGTTGAAGTGCTGCTCAAAATTGTGTATGGTAAAGGGAGAGGGATGGAAAAGAGCATGACGACAGAAGCCGGAACCACGACGCTGCGTACGTATGACGAGATCAACCGGAAAATCGAATCCGGCAAGGCGGTGGTGCTGACCGCGGAGGAGATCATCGATTTCGTGGATCAGCATGGGCTGGAGGAAGCGGCCAAGCAGGTGGATGTGGTGACCACCGCCACCTTTGGCCCGATGTGCTCGTCCGGGTGTTTCCTGAATTTCGGGCACAGTACCCCGCGCATCCGCATCACCGAGGCGTGGATCAACGACGTGATGGCCTATAGCGGTGTGGCGGCGGTGGATGTCTACCTTGGCGCGACGCAATTGCGTCACCACGATCCGGCCAATATGTATGAGGTGGGCGAATTCCGTTATGGCGGCGGGCATGTCATTGAAGAATTGATCGCCGGTAAAGAATTACAGCTCTTCGCGCTCTCCTACGGCACCGACGAATACCCGCGGCGGGAGCTGCGCACCTACTTCACCATCAATGACCTCAACCAGGCCATTATGGTCAACCCGCGCAATTGCTATCAGAATTACAACGTGGCCGTGAACTGTTCGGCGAAGCGCATCTACACCTACCTCGGCATCCTGGAGCCGCACATGGGCAACATGACCTACTGCTCCGCCGGTCAGCTCTCCCCACTGCTCAATGATCCCTGGTATCGCACCATCGGCGTCGGCACCAGCGTGTGGCTGGCCGGGGCGCGCGGCATCGTCTACGCCGAAGGCACCCAGCATGCCTCGCTCGCCATGCGCGGGGAGAACGGTGTGCCGCAGGAAGGCGCCGGGACACTGGCGCTGACCGCCAACATGAAAGAAATGCGTCCGGAGTTCGTGCGCGGGGTGAGTCTGAAAGGCTATGGCGTGTCGCTGGCGCTGGGCGTCGGCATCCCCATCCCGATCCTCGACCTCGACATCCTCAAAGCCACCTGCGTGCGTGACGCCGACCTCTATGCCCACATCGTTGATTACGCCAACGATTACCCCAACCGCACCGGCAAGACGCTGGCCAAAGTCAGCTACGCCCAACTGCGCACCGGCGAGGTGACGCTGAACGGGAAGACCATCCCCGTCTCGTCCATGTCGTCCTACCACAAGGCACAGGAGGTGGCGGCGTTATTGAAGGACGCCATCACCGCCGGTGATTTTCTCCTCTCCGAACCCAGCAGCCTGCTGCCGCGCCAGCAAGGCATGAAACCATTACAGATGCGAGGGCCCTCCCGATGACGCAAACCGTGATCACCAAGAAATATTACCTGTTCTTCCCAAAGAGTGAGACGGAGAAGCCCATCGTCTACAACCTGGTAAAGAATCACAATCTGATCATCAATATCTTCCGCGCCAAAGTCTCCGCGCAGGAGGAGGGGTACCTGTCGCTGGATATCACCGGCACGCCGGAAGATATCGCCCGCGGATTAGCCTACGTGCAGACCTTCAATGTGACGATCTCCGAGATGAATAAAGGCATGGTGTGGAACCGGGAGCATTGCGCACAGTGCGGCAACTGCACCGCCCATTGCCCAACCCAGGCACTGCATGTTGCCGACCCGGTCAGCCGCCGCGTGGCCTACAGCGAGGAGGAATGCATCGAGTGCATGGCCTGCCTGGAGAACTGCCCCTACGGGGCTTGCACGTCGGCATATTGAATTATCGGATACAGGCTATTTTTAGACAGGAATCACAGGATTAACTGGATTTTTGTGGCGTTGCTGGATTGATACCAGCGGCGGAGTTGTCGGGCACGGGGTCTATAGTTTCATCCGGCGCGACGGTGAGCGCGGACTATCATTTTTTATGCAATAGGTAACGCTCTTTCGTATGCCCCCAGAAGAACCAATAAATAATCCTGAAAATCCTGTTAATCCTGTCAAAGAGAAGATCAAATAATAAGGGGCGGTATCCTAAGCCCCAAATCTGGCCTATGTTAACCACGCGATCCTACCGCTACTTCCATTACCGGGACAGCAACCTGCGCATTGCTTGCGAACGCTTTGACCTTGTCACTGCAGAGCATGTGCACCAGTACGGGCTGCTGGAAGCGTACATTCGCCGGCATCCGGCTTTCCGCACGACGCTGGAGCCGCTTGAGCTGCTGCCGGAGGCACCGCATGTCGCACGGGTGATGGCACAGGCGACGCGAGCGGTCGGCGTGGGCCCGATGGCGGCGGTAGCCGGCACCCTTGCCCAGCTTGATGCGGCAGCGGCGGCAGCGGCAGGCTGCGCGGAAGCCATCGTGGAGAACGGCGGCGATATCTACATCATCACCGACCGCGAAGTCACCGTTGGCATCTATGCCGGTGACAACCCGATTGCCGCCCGGCTGGCTTTTCACATCACCCCCGCCGATGCCCCGCTCGCCATCTGTTCCTCCTCCGGCACTATGGGACATTCGCTAAGCCTGGGCCAGTGCGACCTGGCTACTGTGGTCGCCGAGAGCGGCGCGCTGGCCGATGCCGTCGCCACCCTGGTGGGCAACCGCATCCATACGGAAGCGGACATCGAACCGGCCCTCAATGCCGCCGCCTTGATTCCCGGCATCCGCGGCGTCCTCGCGGTGAAAGGGGAAAAGCTGGGCATCTGGGGCAAGCTTCCGCGGCTGGTGCGCAATACCGATGCGACCACGGGGGCCAAGATCACCAGAGATCATCGCAATCGGGGGTAACCGCGCCATGCCACCACGCTGGCTCTCCAATTTCACTCAGCCTGGCCCATCCTACCGTGGGAAACCGTTCTGGGCATGGAATGATGAGATGGACCCCGAGGAGGTTCGACGGCAAGTCCGCATCATGGCGCAGATGGGACTGGGCGGGTTCTTCATACACTCCCGTTCCGGCTTGCGTACCCCCTACCTCTCCGAAGCGTGGTTCCGCGCCGTCGAGGCGGCAGTGGACGAAGCACGCCAACTGCACCTCGAAGCCTGGCTCTATGACGAAGACCTCTGGCCATCCGGCTCTGCCGGCGGAAGGGTAGGAAGAGACCCCTCGCTGCGGATGCATTCGCTGGTGCTATCCATCCACGATCACCTGCCCGAGCCATTGTGGACGGCCGACACCATGGCCGTCTTCATCGCCGCATCAGTGGATGGCGCTGCCGCGCGCGGCATCCGCGCTGTCGCTGCCGGTGAGGCGCCGCTCCTACAATCCGGCGAGCGCGTGTTACGGTTTCAGCTCACTATTGGCGGCTATATCGACACGCTGAATCCCCAGGCCGTCGCCCGCTTCATCGAACTGACGCATGAAGCCTACCGCCAACGCGTTGGAGAGGCATTCGGCGAGACGATCCCCGGTATGTTCACCGATGAATGTCACCGCGGGAACATGGTCGCGCTGGGTGCGGCGGGCTGGGAGATCCCCTGGACCCCCGGACTGCCGGCAGCATTCCGTGACCGGCACGGGTACGATCTCCTGCCCCACCTGCCGGAAATCTTCTTCGCTGTCGACGAGCAGGCGGTGACACCCGCGCGGCTGCACTACCACGATACGGTATGTCACCTCTTCACCGAGGCGTTCGCCCGGCAGATCGGCGACTGGTGTGCCCGGCATGACCTTCAGTTCACCGGTCACATCCTCTGGGAGGAGTTGCTCTCCACGCAGACGATGGCGGTCGGCTCTTGCCTGCGCTTTTACGCACAGATGCAGGCGCCCGGGATGGATATCCTCACCGAGCATACGCGTTATTTCGCACTGGCGAAGCAAGTGAGCTCCGTCGCCCGGCAATGCGGGCGCCGTTGGCGATTGACGGAGACCTACGGCTGCACCGGTTGGGATTTCCCCTTTGCCGGGCACAAGGCCATCGGCGACTGGCAGACTGCGCTGGGCATCAATCTCCGCTGCCAGCACCTTTCGCTCTATTCCATGGCGGGATTGCGCAAGCGCGATTTCCCTGCCAGCATCCTGCACCAGTCGCCGTGGTGGGAGCAGTATCCCGTAGTCGAGGATTACTTCGCCCGCCTTCACGCTGTGATGACCTGTGGTGAAGAGGTGCGCGACCTGCTGGTGATTCATCCCATTGAGAGTATGTGGGCACGCTGCCACATCGGCTGGTGGGAGAGCGCCGAGACACGCCGGATAGATCGGGCATATGTCGCATTGGCCGATGAACTGCTCGCGGCGCATCTCGATTTTGATTATGGTGACGAGGAGATGCTGGCGCGCCTGGGCAGCATCGAAATGCAGGACGGTGCCCCGGTGCTGCGGCTCGGGCAGGCAACATACCGCGCGGTACTCGTGCCGGCGCTGGTGACAATCCGGCAGACAACGCTGGATCTCCTGGAGCGGTTCCGTACGGCAGGTGGCCAGGTCGTCTACCTCGGCCCCCCACCCCGCTACGTGGATGGCGTACGCTCTGCGATGCCATGCCGCCTGGCGCGCGCGTGGACGAAAACCCGTGCCACCGCGGCAGAACTCGATCGTACGCTTTCACCAGCCTGCCGAAGGGTCTCCATCACCGATGCCGAGGGCAAGGAGGTAGATGGCATCCTCTATCTCCTGCGCGAGGATGCGGAGGGGTGCTATCTCTATCTCTGTAACACCGGGCTGAATGCGCGACAATGGCGAGGGGATATTTATACCGCACCGCGGGTGGCTGACCGCATGCATATCGCGCCCCATGCCATCGTGACGCTCACCGGTGCCGGGACAGCCGGGCCGGTTGAACTCGACCCGACCACCGGGGAGGTCTTCGCCGCCAATGCGAAACGCCATGGTGACCAGTGGTGCATCACCACTGCGTTCGACCGGTTAACCAGCCGCCTGTTCGTCTTCCCATCAGCACCGCTGCCGCAAACGCCATCGCCCCGTCCTGACCTACGCACGCACGAAAGACGCGTGCTGCCATCTGCCGACTGGACAATCCATTTGACGGAGGCGAATAACCTGCTGCTGGACACGCCACGCTGGCGGCTGAACGGTGGCCCCTGGCAGGAGCCGGCGTATATGTTGTGGGTGGATAATGCCGTACGCGACGCGCTGGCGATCCCGCGCCGCAACCCGTGGACGCAACCCTACGCCTTCCAGTCTCCGCCGGAAGCCCGGCAAGGGGATGTTGAACTGGAGTATACGTTCGAAATCCGCACAGTGCCTGCGAACAAGGTGTATCTGGCCCTGGAATGTCCAGCGCGTTATCGAATTACCCTCAACGGGATATCAGTTCCCACCGAGCCATCTGCAGGATGGTGGGTGGACAAGGCCATTCACCTGCTCCCGCTTGCACCGGCATGGCTGCAAACGGGCACGAACTGCTTGCGGCTTGCCTGCGGCTACGAGGCGTTTCATCCCGGCCTGGAAGCGCTCCACCTGGTCGGCGATTTCGGCGTCCGCCTTCAAACCGGCAAACCGGCCATCACACGCATGCCGCGCACACTACATATCGGCACATGGACCAGTCAAGGATTGCCCTTTTACTCAGGTTCAGTGGTGTACGAGCAAGAGGTCGATCTCCCCTACGTGGACGGCGGACGGCTTTTCGTGGCGCTGCCCCGGTATCAGGGTGTCTGCGCGCGGGTTTGGGTTGATGGCAAGCCTGCCGGCATCACCGCCTGGCCGCCGCAGGAAGTCGAGATCACCGACTACGCGGTGAAAGGACACGTCCACCTGGGCATCGAAATCATCGGCCACCGCGGGAACTCCCATGGCCCACTGCACTTCAATGCCCGCTGGCCTTACGCCATCGGCAATTCCGGCTCCTTTGAACCAGACCCACAGCACTGGAGCGATGCCTACCAATTACGCCGTTGCGGCCTGCTGGCGCCGCCGGAGCTCATTATGCCTGTTCCTCGGTGAATTTGTTCATAGCCGCAAAAGAGCACAAAGGGCACAAAAGGGGCTGGACCGAATATGGGTGACTGTCGCTAAAGAACTCGGGCATAGCTCAGAATTCTATAAACGACCGGATGCGCGAATCGCCGTCCCCGTGACCGGAGAAATATTTGCTTTTTTTAACTTTTTACTTCACCTACGCCGTAATCAGCGGGCCGCGCGGGATTTCGGCCAGGATGGTTTCGACGACTTCGAAGATGGCTTGTTCGTTTTTCATGTTGCGCATGTTTTCCTGCATGCGCGCATACTCCTGCGGGGAGTTCATCAAGTGTTCGATGAGATGCGGCAGTTGGCGATAGGTAGTGAACTCCATGGCGACTCCGCGCTCGACGGCATAGCGCAGATTCCCCTGCTCCTGGGGCATCGGCTCGGTGACGTGGTCAAGCAGCATCGGCAGTTCCTTGATAACCGCTTCCATGATGGTGCCGGGGCCCGGCTTGGCGATCATCACATCGGAGGCGGTCATCATCTGGTGGATGCGTTGCGTGAAGCCATGCACATGCATGCGCAGGCTGGTTGTCCGCGCGACATAGTGCATGCGACGCTTCAATGAGCGATTCATCCCGCAAATCACCAGTAGCTGCATCGACAGGCCGCTGCGCAAGAGCGTTTTCACGATGGAGGTGGTCTTGCTGGGAATCGCCATGCCGCCAATGGAGACGAGGACGGTGAACGTCTTTTCGTCAAGCCCGAGCTGCGCGCGGCACTCCTGCTTGGTGGCCGTGCACTGGGTGAAGAAGGCCGGGTTGACGGGGAAGCCGTTATGCACGACGATTTTCTCGGCAGGCACCCCGAAATCGATCATCTGTCGTTTAGCCAGGTCGGTGAAGGTGACCACCCGCGTAGCTTCCGGGTTCGCCCACCCTTTCAGGAAATTGTCCGTCAGATCGGTGCACACGATTACATACGGCACCTTCTCTTGCCACTCATATTCTTTGAGGATGCTGATCAATGCATGGTTCAACATGCCGTGAACGGAAACGATGATGTCCGGCCGCTCGCGCACCAGCATGCGACGCACGTTATTGAACGCCCGCCGGGCCATGGGGATGACCATGCGCTCCATATTCACGACGTTCAGCAACTTCAGCCCATGTTTGGCATACCGGGGGTCAGCCTTCAGCATCAGGTTATAGCTCTCATAGAGCATATTCACTCCCTGGCTGCCGCTTGCGACCGACACGTTAACGATCGCCACATCATACTGCCCGGGGTACCGCTCCTGAATGGCTGCCTCGATGGCGCGCGCGGCGCTCAAATGGCCGCCTCCCGTATGCACATAGGCAATGAGGATTTTCGGTTTCCGCACCAGATGCTGGTTGGTCTGTTTATCAATCATAGGATTGCTTGGCTTTCCGTTTCTGCTCAGCTTATCATCGGATGGTCATGCACGCAAGTGACGCGGCCAGGAAGGTGTTGACCGGAAATGGCCACCCTCGCGTCAGACCATTGTAGTACGAGATGCCGGAACACTGCAATGACTTCCCCCAAGATAGCAAAACTATCGGTCGTATTTTTTACGGTAGAGGAATGTGTGAGAGCATGCTATAATCCAAACAGGAGGACCGGCATGAGTGAGGATACAGCGCAATACAGCGTTACCGCGCAGGGGCTGAGCAAAAAGTTCGGCACTGTTGTTGCCGTCGATGGCATCGACTTGAATGTGCGGGAAGGCGAATTTTTCGGTTTTCTCGGTCCGAACGGCGCCGGGAAATCCACTACGATCAAAATGCTCTGTGGCTTGTTGCGTCCCACCGCCGGGTGCATCCGCATTGCCGGGTACGACCTGGCGACAGAGGCCATGGACGTGAAGCGGATGATCGGCGTGCTGCCGGAAGAGGCCAATCTCTATGAACGCTTGAGCGCCGAGGAATTTTTAATTTTTGCCGCGCGGATGTATGGGCTCCCGCTGGATGAAGCACGCCGACGGACCGCCGACCTGCTGGAACTCATGGAGCTGACCGGGGAGAAGAACAAGTTGATCGTCGATTTTTCGATGGGCATGAAGAAGAAAACGGCGCTCGCCGCCGCGCTTATCCACCGTCCCCGCGTCATCTTTCTCGATGAACCATTCAATGGCATTGATCCGATCTCCGTGCGGGCGATTCGCAACGTGCTGCATCATCTCACCGAGCGGGGCACGACGATCTTCTTTTCCTCCCACGTCATGGAAGTGGTTGAGCGCCTGTGTACGCGGGTCGCCATCATCAACCATGGCCGCATCGTCGCCGAAGGCGCCATCGCGCAACTCCGCGCCAAAGCGGAGGCCGGCGGTGATTCCTCACTCGAAGATATCTTCCTCAAACTGGTTGATGCCCATGTTGAAGAAGATACGCTGAGCTGGCTTACCTAACCCCTGGCCCCCTTCCCGCGGCGGGAAGGGGGCCAGGGGTTAGGTATTATTCAACATTCACCTTCACGGGTTGGCGAGACTTGGCCTGCTCGGATTTCGGCAGTTTCACCTCCAGTACCCCATCCTTGTATGTCGCCTTGACCTCGTTTGGCTTGATTTCGACGGGCAGCGGGATAATGCGCTGGAAGAAGCCCATTCGGCGTTCCTTCCGGATAAAGCTCTCCTTTTGCTCTTCCTCTTCTTTTTTGATCTCAGCGCGAATCGTCAGCCCCTGCTGTGCCGCTTCAATCTGGATATTGTTCTTATCGATGCCGGGCATCTCGGCGCGCACCAGAATCTCATTGCCCTGGTCAATCACATCGACCGAGGGGACGCGCATGATGTTCGCCGGTACGCGCTCTTCTGTGGTTTCACCGAAGAAATCTTCCAGCAAGCGGTTTATTTCATCTCGGAAGCGCGATAATCCTGTCGTCGGCTCCCAGCGAATTAAGGGACCCATCGTATTACCTCCTTGTCTGCGAATTATGTGGCACGCATTAATATTTCCAACCGGGGATGCATCGGCTCATTTTCACATTACATCACTGTGATGTTTCATCACATGCGAAGTAAACGCCCTGGCTGCGTGGCCTTTCCTAGCTTCCCTATTGCGCATGTGCGGTTTTTTTCGTATGCTTCATGCAGCTTTTTTACAGTGAAATTGTGGAGGTGAATCACATGGGATTTGGTGGTGGCAACCTGGGCAAAATGCTCATGAAGCAGATGGAAGAGATGCAGCGCAAGATGGAGCGCATCCAGGCCGAACTCGGCGAAGAGCGCATTGAAGCCTCTGCCGGCGGCAATATGGTGACTGCGGTGGCCAATGGCATGGGTGACTTGCTGGAAGTCCGCATCAAGCCGGAAGTCGTGGATCCGGATGATGTCGAGATGCTGCAAGATCTGGTGACAGCCGCGGTGAACGAAGCGTTGGGTCGCGCCCATGCGCGTCGCGAAGAGCGCATGTCTGAAGTGACCGGCGGGTTAAATGTCCCGGGCATGGGCAAATTGCCCGGCATGTTTTAGTTTGACCTACCTCCCCCCTTCCCTATGAAGGGGGGAGGTAGGCGGATATATACATTTTATCTACCTGCATACGCCCCCTTTCCCGAAGAATCGGGAGGGCCGGGGGGTTAAGTAAGGGATTTCCGTGTTCTATTCTTTTACCAAAGCCGTCGTACTCGCTCTCTTCAAAGTGGTCGGCCATCTCAAGGTCATTGGGAGCGAGCGGGTACCGCGTACCGGCGGGGCGATTCTCGCCGCGAACCATACCAGTTACGCCGACCCGCCGGTGATGGGCGTGAGCACCCCGCGTGCGATCCGCTTTATGGCGAAGTCAGAGCTGTTCAAAAATTCTGTCTTCGCGGCCGTGATCCGCGCGTTAGGCGCCTTTCCGGTGAAGCGCGGCACGGCGGACCGCCAGGCACTGCGGACCGCCCATGACATTTTGACCTCCGGGCAACTGCTGGTGATTTTTTTTGAAGGTGGACGCTCACCTGACGGCAAATTACAATCTCCGGAACTCGGGACGGCGATGATCGCGCTGCGCGCGAATGTGCCGATTGTGCCGGTGGCGTTGATCAATGCCGATCACCTGTTGCCGCGGCATGCGAAAGCGTTACACTGGTCGCATGTGACGGCAGTGTTCGGTGAACCGCTCACCTTTCCGCACCTCGCCGGCAAGGCCGGCGACCGCGCGGCATTGCAGGAAGTCAGCACAGCCATCGCCCGCAGTGTGGCCGATTTGATGCGCACGCATGGCGCGGCAGAGCGCGTCCCGGACGGTTATCTTGTGGAAGGAGCCACCGATGAGCATTGAACAGGAACGAGCACAACCCCTGCTCTCCGCACCGGCGGAAGAAACGAGCAGTGAAGAACTCCTCACGCCGGATTTTCTCCGTAAACTCGAGCAGCTTTCGCTGGTGGTGCAGCGCACCTTTGCCGGAGCGGCCCATGGCGAGCGCCGCAGCACCCGGCGCGGCATCTCGGTGGAGTTCGCCGATTTCCGCAACTATACCCATGGCGATGATCTGCGCTACGTCGACTGGAATGTCTACGCGCGCCTGGAGAAACTGTTCCTCAAGCTCTATGTGGAAGAAGAGGACCTGCACGTCCACCTGCTGCTCGACACCAGCCGCTCGATGGGCTTCGGTTCGCCGGGGAAACTGCTGGCCGCCCAGCGCATCTGTGCCGCGCTCGGGTATATCGCCCTCTGCAACTTTGACCGCGTTTCCGTCACCGCCATCACCGGGCGTCTGGGCGTGCGCCTGCGCGATATTCGTGGCAAGAACAACGCCTTCACCCTCTTCTCCTGGCTCAAAGGGCTCCGGGCGGATGGCACCACCGATTTCGCGCGCACACTCACCGAATATACTCTGTTGGCACGTAAACCCGGACTGGTGATCGTCGTGTCCGATTTCCTGGCGCCAGGGGTCGAGGACGGCCTGCGCGCGCTGGTCGGGCGTAGATTCTCCCCTACCCTGCTGCAAGTGCTGGCTCCGGAAGAGCTGAATCCGCCCTTTGCCGGCGACCTGCGCCTGGTCGATGCCGAGACCGGCGAGGTGCGCGAAGTGACCATCACCACCGGATTGCTGAATCGTTACCAGCAACGCCTGCAGGCGCATCGCGAGATGTTGGAAGGCCTCGGCAATCGTTATGGTGTCAATTATGTCAGAACGCTAACATCCGAACCGTTCGATCAGCTTGTCCTCCGTTACCTGAAAGTGCGTCGCGTGCTACAATAACAGGCAGCAATCCGTGCGGAAAGTCGAGGAGACATGGCTGATCAACAACCCGTTATTCAGCTCAGACAGTTAACCTATATCATCAATAACCATATCATCCTGGATCACGTCGATCTCGACATCTACACGCGTGAAATCTTCGCGGTGATGGGCTTGTCGGGTACCGGAAAGACGACGCTGTTACGGTTGATTTGCGGCTTGATCAAGCCAACCTCGGGATCGATCCTCATCCTCGGGCAGGACATCACGAAAATGAGCGAGGCGCAGTTGAACCAGGTGCGCGCGCACCTGGGACTGGTCTTTCAATATGGCGCCCTGTTCGATTCGTTGAACGTCCTGGAAAATGTCGGCTTTCGCCTCTTCGAATCAACGAATTTATCCGACGCACAGGTCCACAAAATTGTTGAGGACAAGCTGCGCCTGGTCGGATTGCCGGGCACAGAAAAGCTGATGCCGGCGGAATTATCCGGTGGGATGCAAAAGCGCATCGGCATCGCCCGCGCACTCGTCTGCGAGCCGGACATGCTGCTCTACGATGAACCGACCAGCGGGCTGGACCCGATCATTGCGGCCACGATCGACTGCCTGATTTGCGACCTTCGCACGAAAGTCGGCATCACCGAGGTCATTGTCTCGCATGATGTACATAGCGTGCTGCGCATGGCTGACCGCATAGCTTTATTGTATAACGGTCGTTTTCACCTGGTTGGCACGGCAGACGAATTCCGCAAATCGACCGACCCACTTGTTCGGCAATTTCTCGACGGCAGTCTCGAAGGGCCCATCCAGGTTGCTTGACAACTGTGGGACTCACGAATAACAATGAAGCGAAAGGTTACTTCTGCGACTGGCAAGTATGGGATGGTAAGCCACCATTGTGTCAATCGAAGGATAGCGCCCTTCAATCTGTGCGGTATAATGGACTGATGTTATGACAACACCCATGCGAATCTCAAATGAACTCCGTGTCGGGATCATGTTTCTCACCGGTTTAATTCTGCTGGTGTTGATCATCGTCACGCTCACCCGCTGGGGACAGGATCGCAATACCTATAGCATTACCATGCGCTTCAAACAGGCGCAAGGCATTCTGGAGGGTGCGGCGGTGCGTGTGGCCGGCGTGCAGGTTGGCCGCGTGACCACCGTCGACTTCGATTCCGCCACCAGTGAAGCCATCGTCATCGCCCGCATCAACCACAAAGTGCAACTGTATGCGAATTACGTGTATACCATCGGCATCGGCGGGCTGGTTGGGGAGCGCTTTGTCGAGATTCGCCCCGTCGAACACAATCGCGGCGGCTTGCTTTTCGACGGCAGCAGTGTTGATGGCAAAACCACCCCGGATATCAATGATCTCTTTGAGAACACCAGCAAACTGGTGTCAAAACTCTCCGGCACGGCGGACAGCTTGAACGAGGTGATTGCGAGTCCGGAAAACCGCCGGAATCTACGCATGACGCTGGCCAACCTCAACAAGACCTCGCAAAACGCCGTCGATTTTTCCGGTTCACTTAATCAACTCGTCCGCCGCGACTCGCCTTCGATCGATGAGATCGTCGCGAATTTGCGGGGAACCTCCGAAGACATTCACACCATCAGCGCGTCACTGACCCCGCAGTTGGCGAATACCAACCTCATCCACAACCTGGAAGAGGCCTCCGAGAATGTGAAGTACGCCGCCGGGCGGATTCAGGGCTTGACGGATCAAATCTGCAATACGCTGGATGATAAAGAGATGGCGAGCATCCGCGAAACATTGCGGAATATCAATAAAGCCAGTGCTGATATCGCGTATGCCACCGGGCAGGCGCGCCTGGCCTCGGCCGCACTGCCACGGACGATGGGCAATATTGAGCACGCCTCCGGCAGTGTGAATCGCGCGATGAGCAGCGTCGAACACGCGGCGGGCAATGTTGACCGTGCGTCGGCTGACCTGCCACAGATCACCGGCCCCTTCCGCCAGATTGCCCCGGAGACCGCGGAGAATGTCCGGCAAATCTCGATCCGCCTGCGCAATGCGAGCGAAAAAGTCGGCAATATCGCGGAACAATTCGGCACGCAGACGCAGTTGTTCCATGAGGTACATGTCACGCCGATGGCGAAGTTCACCCTGCTGCCCAACAGTGTCCCGAACGTGCGCACGGAAGGTGATATCGATCTACGTGCCCGCTCGGCGTTCCTCCGCCTCGGGCTGGTGGGGATCAGCCCGAACACCTTTGTGAATGCGCAAGTCGGTAATAAAGTGAATGACCAGTTCTGGGTGCGCTACGGGGTGGTGCAATCCCACCTCGGCATTGGAGTCGATTATTGGCCGCAACCGGGTTTGCTCCTCTCCGGCGACCTGTTCAATCCAAACCGCCTGCATGGCAATATCACCCTGGGCTACCAGTTGAAATCGTTCGGCAATCCCTGGTGGGTGGACGCCGGCTGGTATAATGTCCTCAATCACCAGACATTCGGGGTGGGCGTCACCTACCGGCCATAAGATGTTGGTTGTTCGATCTGCGCTATTCGACCTCCGATCTTCACTCCTGAAGCGTAAAGCTCCAATAGCGAAGATCGAATAGCCACTCTCCATCATGCCTTTGTTTCGACTTCTACCCTTGACCGAAATGGGCAATGGCAGGTATAAAGAAGGGGATTACCGTACCATCGATGTACAACACCAGCAGAGGATTCGAACGATGACCATTCGTACCGATACACAATCACTGTCCCGGGTATCATCCCTGGCGCTCAATCTGGCCATGACGACCGCCGGGGCACTGGCACTGGCGCTGTTGGCCCAGGCGAGAATTAAGCTCTACCCCGACATGGTGCCTATCACGCTACAGGTATTCGGCATCTTTATGCTGGGTGGCCTGCTCGGTCCACGGCTCGGTGTGCTGGCCGTGGTGGAATACCTGATACTCGGCATTTGTGGTGTGCCGGTCTGTAACGGTTTCACCTCGATTCTCGGCTGTCTGCTCACCCACAATTATGCCACGTTTGGCTATCTGCTCGCCTTCTTGCCGGCCACGGCGCTCTACGGCTTCGTCTTTGCCCGCTTCCGCACTCGGTCCTATTCCTGGCGCCTGTGTGGCGGCATGCTGGCTGCCCTTCTCACCATCCCGGTGATTTATCTCGGTGGCTGGGCCTGGCTGGTCAACGCCTGCCATGTGCCAGAGATGAGGGCATTTACTCTCGGTATCGCCCCGTTCCTCGTCCCTGACTTACTGAAAGCCGGTGTCGCTGCGGCGGGGCTTGCGTTATGGGAAAAGGGAGCAAAGGAATGCTCAGACTGATTGGTCTGTGTGTGCTGTTATGCATAGTCATGCCGTTATGGGCGGCGGATGCTCCCATGACGATTGCGGAGGCGCGCCGGTCGACCGATGACGCCATCCAGTTTCTGGTCATGCTCAACGACAAAACCGCGGATGCATATTTCCACACCGGCGAGTGGGAAAAAGCCGTGGTGGCATTGGACCGCGAGGTGGTGCTGCAACCGGCGGGAATCGAGGCCTATGCCAATGCCGCCTGGCTGCTCTGGAGCACCGGTAAAGACGACGCGGCGATGGAGTTTTACCAGCGCATGATCGCCGCCAACCCCGCCAACCCCGAGGCCTACTTCACGGTTGGCGGCATGTTTTTCAACCGCCGGCGCTACGCGGAAGCGTTGCCGTGGCTGGAGAAGGCGGTCAATCTGGGTTTGACGGGGCGGGAACGCCATGTGTACGGCCACTGCCTGCGCCTCCTGGGCCGCACCGCAGACGCCCTGGCATTCTGGCAAAAAGTGCTGGCCGAAGACCCGAAAGATGAGGTCGCCAAACGCGAAATCGAGCGATTGAGCCCCAAGACACCGGCGGATCCTGCGCCCCCTACTCAGCACGACGCCAAACCCCAATGACGCGCCCCATGCCGACTCCCGTCGGTGATTATAGGATATTTGTTAGTTACTTGCGGTAACCAGCAGGTAATAGACCCGCATGCGCGAAATGTTATAGAATACAGGTAATCATTCCTCATTTTCCCTGTTGCCGCCGGGGAATATAAAGCGGCTGTTTGTGTTTGGTCAGCACGAACAATCACTGGTCTTTGTGAGGGGAGGTCCGGTGAGGAGTTATCTCTTCTGTGACATGGTTTGGCGATATGCCAACTGATATCGTGCTGGTGACAGAACGTGAACGACGTGAGCCGGTTGCCCCATTGCTCGATCAATTGCGGCGACTCGGCTACAGCGTGCATGTGATCCCCCGTGCGACATACCAATTACTGAATCGCGTGGCGACACCCCAACTGGTGATGGTGGATGTCGGCTCGCGCGAGTTCCAAGAATCCGGCACCACTCCGCAAAGCCTGCAGGCGACGTGGGAGTATGTCCCGATCATTCTGGTGGCGCGCGCTGACGAAATCACCCGCATTCGGTTCAGCCCGGGGCTGCTGGACTTCCTCACGCTGCCGGCCAACGCCGCTGAACTGGATACGCGCATCCGCTTTGCCCTGTGGCGCACCCAGGGATCGCGCGTTCCGCGCGAACAGGTGCAACTCGAGGGATTGAAGCTGAATCTGGCCACTTACGAGGTGCATGTCGATAATTGCCGTATCGATCTCACCTATAAAGAGTTCGAACTGCTGAAATTCTTCCTCAGTCACCCGCGCCGCGTCTTCTCGCGCCCCGAGTTGCTTGAGCAAGTCTGGGAGAGCGACTACTTTGGCGGCACCCGCACCGTGGATGTCCATATCCGCCGCCTGCGCGCAAAGCTTGGGCCCCGCGTGGGGAACATGATCAAGACCGTGCGCAACGTCGGGTACCGTTTCGGGTAAGATACCGTGAACCTGCCTGACGAGCCAGACATCGCGTCCGCCTCGTCAGGCTTCGCCCCCGCTACTCCCCTTACATGCCGTCGCCTGCATGGCGAGAAAGTTATTGCGCTCTAAATATCGCACCTCCGGCCATTCTCTCCCCCCACTGTCCGAGTCCCCGCACGCATCGAATTGCCGGGATCGGGTAATGTGTCCCCAGGAGTGTAGTGTATGTGCGGTATTGTGGGCTATATCGGTTCGGCAGATGCGGCGCAGATTCTGATCGAGGGTCTGCGGAAGCTGGAGTATCGCGGGTATGATTCGGCGGGTGTGGCCATCCTCACGGATGGGAAACTCGCCATTTCCCGGCGGCAGGGGAAGCTGGAGCGGCTCTCCAGTGAGCTCGCGGAGCGCCCGCTGCAGGGTATGGTGGGCATCGGGCACACGCGCTGGGCGACCCATGGAGCGCCGACCGACGAGAATGCTCATCCGCACACGGATTGCCTGCAGAACATCGCTGTGGTGCACAACGGCATCATCGAGAACTATCTGCCGCTGCGCGAACGGCTCGAAGCCGAAGGGCATATCTTCACCTCTGAGACGGATACCGAGGTGCTGGCACACCTCATCGAATCCCACTTCACCGGCAACCTGTATGCGGCGGTGTGCGGGGCGTTACGCGAAGTGGTCGGCTCGTACGCCGTCGTGGCCGTCAGCCACGGCGCACCGGAGACACTGATCGCCGCCCGCCTGCATAGCCCGCTGATTATCGGTCACGGGAAGGGCGAACAGTTCATTGCTTCTGATGTGCCGGCCATCCTGGCGCATACGCGCGAAGTGACCTATCTGCGGAACGGCGAGATTGCCGAACTCACGCGTGAGCAGGTACGGATTACGCGGCTGGATGGCACGGAGGTCGCACATCAGATCAGTAACATCGCCTGGGACGCGACTGCCGCCGAAAAAGGTGGGTACCCGCACTTCATGCTCAAGGAGATCAACGAGCAACCCACGGCGCTGGCGGAAACATTGCGTGGCCGCCTCAATGAGGACCGGACCCGCGTGCAATTACCCGGGCTGCGCCTCAGCGCCGGCGATCTTCAGCGCATCAATCGCCTCCTCATTGTCGCGTGCGGCACAGCGTATCATGCCGGCATGGTGGGCAAATATGCCATCGAGCGTCTGGCGCGCTTGCCGGTCGAGATCGATGTCGCCTCCGAACTGCGCTATCGCGACCCGATTATCGATGCGCGCACCCTGGCCGTGGTTATCAGCCAGTCCGGCGAAACGGCAGATACGCTGGCCGGCTTGCGTGAGGCGAAAGAGAAAGGCGCGCATGTGCTGGCGATTACCAACGTAGTGGGTAGTTCGGTGGATCGTGAGGCGGACAGCGTGCTGTACACGTATGCCGGGCCGGAAATCGCCGTCGCCTCCACCAAAGCCTATACCACGCAGATGATGGTGATGTATCTGCTCGCGCTGCACTTGAGCGAAGTGCGCGACACACTGGAATCCGACGCGCGGGTGCGGCTGATCAGTGCGTTGAACCATCTGCCGGAACAGATGCAGGAATTACTGGCGCATCAGGATGCCGTGCGCGATTTTTCCCGACGTTTTCATGGGGTGCACAGCATGCTCTACCTGGGCCGCGGCATTAATTTCCCCACGGCGCTGGAAGGCGCACTCAAGCTCAAAGAGATCAGTTACATTCATGCGGAAGGCTATGCCGCCGGGGAGATGAAGCACGGGCCGATTGCCCTGATCACCCCGGAGTGCCCCACGGTGGCCATCGCCGTGCCGGGCGGTGTGTATGAGAAGATGCTCTCGAACATCAAGGAAGTGAAGGCACGCCGGGGGCATGTCATTGCCGTGGGTGCTGCCGATAATGGCGAACTGTCAAAATATGCGGACGATATCATCCCCATTCCGCATACCGATGAACTGCTCACCCCGGTGCTGGCCATCGTGCCGCTGCAACTGCTGTCCTACTACTGCGCCGATTATCTGCATCTGGATATCGACCAACCGCGTAATCTGGCCAAGAGCGTGACCGTGGAATAAGTGCGCTGTCTCCATGAAGTGGGGTGGTGTATTTTTCCCTGCAGGGAAACACCTGTCACTCGCGAATCTATATAACCGGCAGGTTATCCAACCGCATCGGCGTTCTCATGTTTCCCATACCGGCATCCATCCCAACACTCATATGCGCATTGCTGCTCTCAGTACTCGGCACGCCGCTGCTGCTGTGGGCGACCCGCCTGTCCCCACGGAAAGCGGGCTGGCGATGGACCGGATGGCGTGGGCTGGCGGTCGGAAGTGCCTGGGGCTGTTTGCTGGCGGTTTTCGGCGTCGCATGGCTGTTTTTCCTCCTGCATACCGGCAACTATCTCCCAATTGCCGTGGTGCCGACGGCACTGGACTGGTTCTTGCTGGTAATGCTGTTGCCGGTTGCGGAAGAGGCGTTTTTCCGCGGCGCGATCTTCGGAGGGCTGCAGCGCAGTTGGCGACCGTTTTGGGCGGTGATCCTGTCTGCCATGCTCTATGTCGTCGCGCATGCCGCCGAGCCCTGGCTTGCCTTCGTCTTTCTCAATGGCATCGGGTATGCGTATGCGTTCCGTCAATCCGGCTCGGTGGTGAGCCCGATGCTGGCGCATATCCTGGCCGTCGGCACGGTGCTCATCGCGCGGGTGTATCCGGAAGCCCTCATGCACCTCTCCCCATTCTGGCTCGCCGGGGCAGGAAGTATTGCCTTGCTCGCAGTCTTTTTTGTTGGAAAAATCCGGCATGCTGTGCGCTGTTCTCCCTGATCGACCCTGGCGAGGGAATTATTTTTGTCCACCCCTTTGACGCAGGCGCTGCGTCACCGTATAATCAAGGGGAAAACTGCCCCAAATTGCCAGCAATGGGAGCGCTCGGATGCGGAAATTTCAAATTCTTCTCACGGTCATCAGCCTGCTCGCAGGGTGCGGAATCGCGTTCGCCGATAACGCATTGACTTTGAAAGCCACCATCGGGTTCAATGGGTACTATCGCCCACATACCCTGGTGCCTATTCAGGTGGATATCAAGAACGACGGCGATGAGATCCATGGTGAATTTCGAGTCACCAGTCAAACGGATAAAACATTCAGCCATCACTACGTGGCCCCCTACACCATTCCACGGCAGACAGAGCAACACCCGTTTCTCTACGTGACGCCGCAAGCCTTCGCGAACGACATCACGGTGGAGTACTTCAAAGGCGGGGAACGTATTGCCACGTGTATCCTCAACAGTTGCCAGGAATTGTACGGGACCAGTCGCCTGCTTGTCGTGGTCGGCGGGAACGGGTCATCATTCAATTACATGGGATCACAGCAGGTTCAACTCAATAAGCCCAATGCCATCCCCCGCCCATGGGATTTAGGGGCGCCGATCCGCCAGCAGTCATTGGGGTTCAACGGCAACCCCGGCAACCCGAATAATTCGAACGGATTCCTGCAAGTGGCCTATATCGATAAGGCCAAGCTTCCCGACAATCCGGAAGCCTATGGCAGCATCTCCACCCTCACCCTGATGTCGGACATCACGGAAAACACCCTCCCGGCCGGGGCGCAGGAAGCTATCCCCTTGTGGGTCGCGTCCGGCGGGCATCTGGTCGTCGCCGGAGGCGGCATCACCTCGCGCTTCCAGGCGCCGTTCTTCGCGAAATTGCTGCCCAATTCGGCAACCACGAACAGCGTCATGCGCGCCTCAAACGGCGGTCAGGCGACTACCCGGCCACTCGGCGCGGGCAAGGTGACCGCGCTGAATTATGACCCGGACATGGCCACCGCCAATAACTTGGCCGCGTTCTACAAAAAACTCTTTACCAAAGATCCCGATAACCCGGCGTCGATCGACCTGCACGATACCATCAACCAGGCCGTGATGGTGCGCAACCTGCAACCGCCGAACCTGACGCTCATCATTATCTACCTGCTGGTGTACCTGGTGACATTGGTGCCGCTCAACTATTTCGTGCTGAAAAAGATCGACAAGCGCGAGATGGCCTGGATCACCACGCCGATCATCGTGCTGCTGTTCACCCTGGGAGCCTATGGCATCGGGTATGCCACGAAAGGGCATCGCCTGGTGCTGAATCAGATGAGCGTGGTAGAGACCAGCGCGAACCAGACGATGGCGGAAGCGGTGAGCGATCTATTGATCTTCTCCCCGTCGCGCACCACGTACAATCTGGACCTGGGCGAAAACGGCCTGCTGGCGCACGAATTGAGCCACGACGATGATTCAAGCCCCATGGGCAATACTTCCCAGCAGTTCATCTCATCGGCCTCGACCACCGTCGACACCAACGGCAAGTTGGAAATGCGCGATATCGGCGTCAATATGTGGGACTTCCGGCAATTCGCTATGGCGCACGAGATCAACCTGCAAGGCGGCTTCACCGCGCATCTCACCGCCAATGCACCCGGCACTTCGCCGCGTGCCGCCGGCACCATCACGAACAATACACCGTACCGCTTCCAGCATTGCGAACTATACTGCAGCGGTACCAAAGTCGCCGAGTTCGCGCTGGATTCCAAGGGGAGCGTGACCGTGGAGAAGATGAGCGGGACGCAGGTGCCGTCTTTCAATAATGAGGACGAGAAGCACATGTACGAGACCATGCAAGCGAAAGCCGCCAATACGTTGTGCACCTCCCAGCAAGGCAACGAATTTCTCTTACTCGGCTATACCACCGACACGTTGCTGCAGACGAAGCTTAGCGGTCATGCCCCGACGACAACCTTGTCCGTTTTCGTTGTGCATCTCTAATCCAGCTCCGGTCGTATTTCACGCCCCCTGCGCCTGTGGCCAGGGGGCTTTCTGTAGATCAGGAGACGGCTGATACACAGATTTACCATTGCGCTGGAAAAGCCCCGGTGTATCGAGTATTATTGGTCCAACAACCGATTTACCGTTGCCGATTTCGGGCATAATGAGGGAAACAGCCGATCATCTGCGTCGCAATGTGCCGGATGGCTAATTCCAATAGGGGGAACTTCGGGTATGCATGCACAAAAACCATGGTTATTGCTGGTGCTCCTGTTCGTGGCACTACTGCCGTCACTGGTGCACTGTCAGGAATGGACCTGGAAACGCAAGTATGAGGCCGGCAAAGAAGCGCTTGATCAGCAGCGATACCTGGTCGCCGTTGATAAATTAGAAGACGCATTAAAGACAGCGGAAGCTGCGGCCATCAACGATTGGCGCCTCGGTGATACCCTTAGCGCACTGGCCATGGCACATATCGGGCGGAAAGAGTATACCGAAGCCGAACCGCTGCTCCTTCGTGCCCTGGCAAATTATGAGAAATCGAAAGGCCCCACATCTGCGACAATGGCGCACGCATTGAATGATCTCGGCGACCTCTACTCGCTGCTCGGGAAGTATGACAAAGCCGAACCGCTCTACATGCGTGCCATCTCAATCTTCGAAAAAAATTACGGTGATGAGACCTCGGAGTTGGTCGGAATGCTGAATAGCCTGAGCGACCATTATTACGGCAAGCATCAATACGATGATGCGGAAAAATATGCCAGTCGCTCCCTGGCCATCTCGGAAAAAACCTGGGGCACGAAGAGCCAACTGCTGCTGCCTTCCATGAATATCCTCTGCAAAATCTATCTCAGCCACCAGAAATATACGGAAGCCGAACCGCTGCTGAAGCGTTCATTGGCAATCTCAGAAAAAGCGTACGGCAAAGACGACCCGAACCTGAATTGGGTAATAGAAGCCCTCGCGAAGGTCTATCAGGTACGTGGGCAATACGCAGAGGCCGAGGTCCTCTACAATCGTTCGCTGGCGATCTGGCAGAAGAATTTGCCTGTTTTGAACCAATCGTCCTATTCGAAAAAACGCTATGTCGAGTATGCGCAGGTACTCAATGAGCAGGGATTGACCCTCTATAACGAGCGCAAGCCGGAGAAGTACCCCATCTCGGACTACTGTTTTCAGCAAGCGCTGATGCTCCGGAAGACCTATCTGGGTGAGAATCATCTCGACGTTGCCGAAGTGTACCAGAATCTGGGTGAACTGTATCGCGTGGAGAATCGTTACGCCGATGCAATTAAAGCGATCGAGCTGGCGCTGGGTATCCGCCAGAAAGCCGATGACCAGAGTGTCGAGACAGCGATCAGCCTGAACAGCCAGGGGGTGCTCTATTACCTCACAGGCGATGCCGCCAAAGCGGAGACAGCGTTAAAAGCTTCACTCACCATTCGCGAAAAGCTGCTGCCTGCCGATGACCCGGATGTCGGCATCACCATCAACACGCTGGCGATGGCCTACTACGTCGATGAAAAATATACCGATGCTGAGCCATACTTCAAGCGCGCACTGGCCATCTGGGAGAAAGCGCCGGGGGCGAAGTCTGCGCGTTTGATTACCTGCCTGGAGAACTACGCCCGCTTGCTGGAGAAACTAGATCGCCGCGAGGAAGCTGCCGATCTGCTCACCCGCGCGCGTGAGATTCGGGAGAAGGAAGGGCAATAATTTCCTTCTCACAACCGGGAGAACACACACATGGCCACGGAGAATCCCCTTCCCCGTGGCCATGTGTCTGCTAGCTTTTTGTGACATTCAACGCTTCACGCCGATCGCGAGCGGTAGTGAGCAGTGCTTCCAAAAGTGGGGCATCGCCGGACAGGATGGCCTCGCGCCAGTGGGATAATTCCGCCAGCAACGTGTCCAGCGCCGGAAGGATGCAGTCGCGGTTGGTCAAGCAGATATCTCGCCACATCGCCGGGCTGGCCGCGGCGATCCGCGTCGAATCGCGAAAACCGCCGGCGATAAACGGCAACACCGCCTCGTCGTAGGCACTGCCCAGGACGACATTGGCCAGTGCGCCGGCGGTGATATGCGGCAAATGACTGGTGAGCGCAACCAGCGCATCGTGGATGTCCGGCTCTAGCGGCAATGGCACACCGCCAAGGGTGAGAATCAACTCGCTGAGGCGCCCCGCAGCTTTGTCCGCTCCGGGCGGGATGCACAGCGCCCAGGTCGCGCCACGGTACAGGTCGAACTGGGCGTGGGAAAGGCCTTTTCGGTCGGAGCCGGCCATCGGATGCCCACCGACGAACGTGATTCCTGCCGGCAGGGCCGTCGCGGCGTTCATCACCGCCCGTTTGGTGCTGCCCACATCGGTGACAATAGTGCCGGGCGATAGCAAGGTCGCCAATTCGGCGATCTGTGCCAGGATGGTCTGCACGGGTGTGCAGAGGACTACCAGGTCCGCCTCACGCGCGGCAGACAGCTCGGTGGAAAGTGCCGAAAAGACCGGTTGGCCTGCCGTAGACAGCGCCTCCGCTTCCTCCAGGGTCTCCTGCCGTCGGGCGATGCCGGTAATGGCCATCTCCGGATATTGACGACGAAGATCCAGTGCCAGGCTGCCGCCCAGCAAACCAAGTCCGATAATGGTGCAGTGATGAAAGGGCATAATCGTTCCTATCTGAATACGGTGGGCCTGTGCGCCTTCGTTATCCCGTTGCGCTGGTAAAGTGAAATCCCTCAATGCGCAAGGCCGGCACCAGGCAGTAGATACTTTCCTGATTGATGAGCGACTGCCGTGATTCGATCCCGGTGACCTGCCGCAATGCCTCCAGCACACTCTGGGTGAAGCGCAAGTTCTTCACCGGATGCGTGATCGCGCCATCCTCGATGAGGAAGGTGCCGTCGCGCGTCATGCCAGTGAGGATCGTCTCCTTGGGATGGACGATGTTCACGTAGTGGAATCGCGTCACCAGGATGCCGCGGCTGACGCCGGCGAGTAATTCATCGCGCGAAAGAGCGCCGGCTTTGAGCACCAGGTTCATCGGCAATGGGCCATACGGGTTCGGCGCGGGCAGCGCGTGGCCGGTAGAACGCTTTCCCTCTTTCTTCGCCGTATAGGAATCATAGACGATGCCTTTGGCCACGCCGTGTTCGAAAAATGGCACCACCTGCTTCGGCAGCCCTTCGTAATCGAAGGGCGCGCCAAGCATGCTGGGATGATAGGCGTCATCGCTCAGCGTCACCTGCGCACTGACAAGCTGCGCGCCAATCTTCCCGGACATGAAGCTGCGATCCTCCTGATACGCCGTGGCACCGAGACCGATGATACCGAGCATCGCCAGCATTTCCGCCACGGCGGGGGGTTCCAGAATGACAGTGTATGCTCCCGGATCGAGTGCGATGGTTTCGGCAGGATGCAGACACTTCCCTCCGGCAATACCGGCCAATTGCTCAACCGGCGCGTCGTCGAGTGAACGTCCATCCCAGACAGCAAACCCGGAGGCGCTGTCGCTTGACATGATGGCCATGACACTGCCCTGCGCATCGGCGTGATACGCGCGGACCCCGAGCGAATTGGCGACGGCGAGGGATTCCCTGGCCGTCGAGACATGCCCGGAGGCGATGAGATGATTTCCCTGTGCGGAATTGACGATCTGTGCGGCCGCTTGCGCCCGGCGTTCGGGCGTGAAGCATTCCGGTGGCACATCGGGAATCGATGTCGGGTTGATCGGCTCGGGGGCGGGCAGTGAGTGGAAATCACTGTTGGGTTCCGAGACACGGGCGATTTCCACGGCGCGATTCACCAGTTGGCGCAGGCTGTCGCCTTCCCAGCGATTCGAGGTGGCTACCCCGATACGCTTGCCCAACACGGCGCGCACATGAATGCTGGTATTGGCGACGGCGACATTCTGGTGGATGCTGTTATTGGCTAATCGCGTCAAGCCATGTTCACCCGACTGTAAGATCACTTCCGTCTGGTCTGCCGTCGAATAGTGCAGCGCCTCTTCCAGCAGACTCAGTGCAAAACCGTAATCCATCGCGCTCTCTCCCCAATTGCGGATACTGTCTCAAAGGATTCGCATCTCCAGCGCCTGCTCCTTGTTCCAATATCCTCCAATTCCCGCCTATTCGTTGGCGTAATCTTCCTTATGCTTATCGCGATTGGTAAAGTAGTTGATCCAGGAAGAGGTGTGTTGCAACTGCCAATCAACCGGCGGATTAATGTGCCGCGCGCGCCACCAGGATTTCGGCAGCAGTGGCGAATTCGCCCGGCGGATGATCAGCACCCACCGGCACATCTTCTCCGGCTTCACCTCGCAATGCCCATTGGCACGTACACCACCGCAGGGTCCGTTGCGTAATTGCTTGGGGCAGGTCATCGGGCAGGTCAGCCCCAGGTCATGCAATTTACATTGCCCGCATAAACGACAGCCGAAAATCGGGTGCTTCGCACAATACTCGAACCAGACCAATCCGGTATAGAGCTGGCGGCCTATCCATTTGAGAACAGCTTGCATACGAAAAGACCCTCCTTACGCAGTCGACTCTATAATACTCGTGATACCACCTGTTGGCAACCGGATTATACGGGTTGCACCACGGGCTTTATTGTACAACGCACTACTCCAGAGGCTCACTTTTGCACATCTTTCTGATGTTCACGGTGTGACGCGCTGCTCAGTCATCTCGATCAATATAGGTCGAAAACTCAAACACGAGGTATCGGCG